>Ga0105046_10003089_pt1 | contig 26360 bp, 20 predicted proteins | sample MAT03_FD_78385 | JGI IMG/M metagenome (GOLD analysis project Ga0105046, IMG submission 78385) | Freshwater microbial communities from Lake Fryxell liftoff mats and glacier meltwater in Antarctica - MAT-03 (megahit assembly) | ecosystem: Environmental > Aquatic > Freshwater > Ice > Liftoff...
ATGGAGATCAACAAGCTCAACGATCTCAAGAATGGCACCTCCGTCTCGGTGACGATGGTTAAGGGCGGATCGGCAGGCAATGTCATCCCCGCCGCAACCGAAGCCTATATCGATACACGTATGATGCGCTCTAAAGTCCTTGAAGAACTCGACAGTGCCCTGACGAACCTTCATCCGTTTATCCCTGGGGCCAAACTCTCGGTGAAACGCACCCACGCCCGCCCGCCGATGGAACGCAGTGCAGCCGCGTATGAGCAGTGCAAGCGTATTGGTCAGACTCTCGGCCTCACCGTGCGCGAAGATGGCAGCGGCGGCGGCAGCGATGGCAATTATCCCGCCGCAATGGGCATCCCCACGCTGGACGGGCTGGGCCCTCAGGGTGATGGCCTGCATGCGCTGCATGAGCACGTTGTCATGAACAGCCTGCCTTTGCAAGCCGCGTTGTGCGCGGGCATGGTGCGCGATTGGGTCGTTGAGAGTTAAACGCGCCACGCCATTCTTTTGCCAATAATTCCAAAAAGCGACAGATGTAAAGCATAAGTTTTGCTCTACGTCTCTCGCTTTTGCGTTCTAACGTTCGGGAGACACATCGGTATCGCTGCCTCGTATGCATCCGGTTTAGGCAAGGTGCAGCCATTCCAGCGCCTTGTCTCGTTCTGCTTCCGAGAAGAAGCGTAGGATGACCCTCTGAGGCAGAAAGCGTTGGATACTGAGAAACCCACTGAGAATACGCCCTCGTGCTGTAGATGCGTAAATATATGCCACCCGCGCAGGATGCCTTGTTTTAGGGCCTGGACGTCTAAAAAAAGCCAGAATAGGCACTAACCATTCCGAGATCGGCGGGGTGGCGACCCGATGAAAATCGAGCAGGACACGAACCTTTTCAGCCGCTGGTATGCCTTCAAACAAACCCTCTACATGTTTTAGCATCTCTTCAACAGCTTCTCTGGTACTGTGAAGTGCTGTGATATGGTGGATGCCGTTGTCGAGTGTGTAGGTAAAAAGCGTATCAGAGATCATAAGAGCACACCCTTTTTCAAATGAGTCGACGTAGTTCACTTCACATACAGCCCATGAAAAAAGACTATTGTGCTTTATGACACGCTATAGCTCAAGGCGAAGTTGGGTCGCTTATACCGCCTACCCGTGCCGCCGCTGCCAGCAAATCCGCCCGTGTCGTCAGATCTTGCATAGTGATCACAAAATCCTTGAGCGTCGGGCTGGAGAGGCGCAGAGCGCGAATCGCCGGGCCAATTGGGTCTTCACCCCCCACCCCCGGCATGCCCCCGCCCTGATAGCCCCCATAAAAGGCAAAAAACGCCTGATTGATACGCCGCACCCCATAGCCATTGGCGATAAAAAACTGCCGCCGCTCCTCCATATAGGCTTCGGATTCATCAATTTTGCCAGCGGCCAACAGCTCATCCACATGGGTGCGTGTGATGTGCATTTCACGCCCAAAATCAAAGGCCAGCGGCTCAGTTTCAGAGGGAGTTTCGACAGGCACAGGCGGCGGTGCAGGCGGTGGCACAAGATCGGGATAATAGCGGGCCAGCACAAGGCGTGCAACCTCTTTGCCAAAGGTATCGGCAGTTGTCTCATTTAAGATACGCGCTTCACCATCGCTGCCCTCACCATTGGTGAAGTATTGCAGCCCCAATGGATGAAACATCAAATAGTGATGCAGCCATTCATGCGCGAACGTTTCAACAGCCCACACAATGGATGAAGTCTCCGTAATCATGGCCGGATACAGCGCCATGCCCCCAATCGACGTGATGAAGGCTGAAACATTGTAATCTTGTTCGATGCGCTGTTCAAACGCTGTGATTTGATCGGTGGTCAGTGCGTCCAGGGTGAGCGACATATCCATCAAAATGCGATCACGCGGCGAGATGATGAGGACGTTGGGGACAGGCGTAAAGTGCATCGCCATCGGCGGCCAGAGCTGCCCCAAAGCGCCAAAGCCCTCGTCCACCAGCACCGCAGACACCTGACCCTCAAGAATGGCCTCAGCGGTCAACTGGCGGCGTTCCAGATCAGCGCGGAGGGCATCACGTTCAGTACGCAGCGTCTCGACCTGAGCAGGATCAGGCGGGAGAGCGGCCATATACAGCGCCTTGATCTGGCCTTCGAGTGCCTGTGCGCGTCCAATATCGGCCATATAGACCCGCACAAATTCAGTACGTGCGGATTCGTCCATAAACGGATGCTGGCCGTAGAGGGTTTGTACTAGCTTGGCATGAATCGCATTGATCTCCCAGCCGATGTAATCAAAGGACGCATCAATGGTGAGCGCGGAGATCGCAAACCAGCGTTCCTGCGCCGGATAGGAGGAGCGAGGAATCAGAAACAGCAGCACCAATCCGGCCATGATCCAGAGAAAGCCGTAGCGCCGCGCTGCTTTAAGCCATGAGTGAAAAAATTTCATCGTTGAACCACGACACAAACAAATGATATAGAGCAAGCATAACGCCATTTTAAAATTTAAGGCGATCTCCTGTTGGGGTGACATAACCTCGTTTTACAAATGAAGACGGATATAAAAAATTTGGACGTGTAGGGGCGACCCGCTGGGTCGCCCTCGTCTGAATCGCCTTCCGCGTCTCACCCTTTGCCCTGTCCTTCTCCCCTCCCCACTTCGTAGAGAGGGGCCGGGGGTGGGGTTGTTTGTCTCCCTCTCCTATGGAGAGGGGTTGGGGTGAGGTTCAGTCTTACTCGTACTTGAATCCGCGCACACCAATCGCGAACAACACCGCCGAAGCCGCCAATAGCACGCCCACCGGCAGCAGAACATCGGCAATGCCCCCATTGAAATAGACGAGGCTGCGGAAACCATCCATTGCCCAGGCCACAGGCGAAAGATGTCCAATCGTCTGCATGAGAGGCGGCGTGATTTCCAGCGGCCACCACGCACCGCCCAACGGCGCAAGCGTCATAGAGATCAAAAGTGTAAGACCCTGCGCCTGCTGATCATTTTTCATACGGGTCGCCAGGGCAAATGTCAGCGCCGTGATGCACAGCACAAACGCCATCATCACCAGCAGCAGAGCCAGCGGCGAACTGCCGAATTGAGTCCCTGTGAGAAAGCCCACCGCAAACACAATGACATATTGGATCATGCCCAGTGTGAAATAGGCAATGATCTTGCCACCAAGAATTTGCCATTTGCTCAACGGCATGGTGACAAGACGCTGCAATGTCCACTGTTTGCGTTCGCGCAGCAGCAGGCTGATGCCACCCAACACGGTGAACATCACGAACATGGACCCCATACCCGGCACCGACTGCCCGAATCCGCCCGGACGATTGGTCTGGGCATTGGAGGCAACCTGCGCCTGAACACTGACGATTTTGATCGGTTCCGCCTTGAGAAGCGTATCGGCGCTCTCATAGACGGTGCGCGTAAAGGCTGTGCGATCTGCCTCATCCTTAAAGATGGTCGGATTGCCGTTATGCCCGAAGCTGTCGCCCGCTGCCAACCCCACCTGGGCCGCAATAACAGCCCCGTTCACACGCTGCAAAGCCGCATTGAGGGCCGTTTGCACCACGTCTTCGCCTGTGGCCAGGGTCGATACAGAATAATATGGCAGCGTAATCGGCTGGAACGCGCCAAACGTCTCCGCATAGCCTGCTGGAATCACAATCAGGGCACTTGTGTCTTGATCGCTCACACGCTTCTGACCGAGTTCCAGCGTATAGGGCGTGTCTTTGTCTAAGTCGCAGTCGATGTCTTCCTGGCCCACATCGAGCGGGCACAGATAAATCTGTGTGTTGGATTGGCGCAGGGCTTCAATGAGTGCCGCCGAATCAGACGTTTGATCCTGATCGAGCAAATCGACACGGATACGTCCCTGCCCGCCACCCCCACCAAGCGCCCCACCCACCAGCAGGGTCATCGCAATTGGGATCAACAGCAGACCAAAGATATTGCCCCAATCCGCGAAGAAGACCCGTAAATCGTTGAGGGCAATCGTGAATACGTTTTTCATGTTCCCGCTCCCTCTAAAGATCGGTACGGCGGCTAAACAGCCACGTACCAATGATGAACATGACGCTGCCTTGCACGAGTAAGATAATGAGATTCAGGCCAATATCAGGATTGCCCTGTGCCAGTTTGGTGAACGCATTCGTTCCCCAATAAATGGGCGAAAACTGCGATGCAAAGAGCGGCAGACTGAAGCCAAATACCCCGCCCAATGCTGCCAGAGTCGAGTTAACAACGGGCCCCATGATGCGTGCCTGCTCCGGTGTGCGGGCCAGGCCCACGATGAAGACACCAATGCCCGCAACCGAGATCGCAAGCACAACAGTCGTGAGCAGCACCAGGGGAAGATTGCTGCCCCAGATAAACTGCGGTTCGCCTTCGACAATACTGACAATCACCGTGAGGGCCATCAGCAAAATGAGCACCTGCGAGAGCACGCTAAAGAAGTTGCCCGCCAACTTGCCGATGAGAATAGAAGCGCGTGGAATCGGCGCGGCCATGATGCGGGCCAGCGTGCCCTGCTTCTGCTCGTCGTAGATGCTGAGGAGACCAAGCTGTGCCGTAAAGAGCGCAAAGAAGACCGCCTGCCCTGACCCGATAGAGATCAAAATTTGGGCGAAGGCGCTTTGTGTTTGGGCGGCATTCAGCGCTTCTCGCTCGATAGAGACAATGCTCAAATCGGGGATAAATCCGCAGCCAAAATCCGGGCGAAACGTGCCTGCGGCCTGCTCTGCCGCCCAACGCAGTCCAAAAATCGGATCGATTTGGGCACGCTGAATCAGCGATTGAATCGTGGCCGCAATCGTGACGCTGCCATTAGCGATCTGACTGCTGATGCTGCGCGTGATGCTCTGCACAATGCTTACCGACACGGGATAAGCCGGACTGCCATAGATTTCAACCTGTGTCTGGCCGAGTGTTGTGGAGTCCGCGCTGATTTGAAGCTGCTGCGTCAAATCTGCCGCGATGATGAGCGCAACCTGCTGCTCCCCTGCATCGACAGCGGCCCGTGCCGCTTCAGGCGTATCATAGCGCGTCGTCTTGATAAGCTTTGTGATGTCAAATGCGCCAGTATCCGCCGACGCATTATTGGGGTCAGGTATGAGAAGCTGGCACACGGCTCCTGTTGGCACAGCATCGTCCGAGGATGGGGAGAACACATTGACGAAAATATCGCCATATGCGACCTGCGTTCCGTTCAGTTCCGCGCCTGCATCCTGATTGACGAGGGCAAGCTGTGTGACCGGGAGATCACCGCCGCCGCCGATGCCGCCAAAGGCCAACCCGATAATGGTTGAGAGTAGGAGCGGTGTCACAAACATGATGAGGAGCAAACTGCGATCCGTGAAGGTGGTATAAATATCTTTTTGGGCGATGGCCCGCACAGCGTTCCACATGGTTTAGTCCCTCAGCGCCCGGCCCGTGAGATGCAAGAACACCGCTTCAAGATCGGGCTCACGCACTTCAACCGATGCAATCTCGATTCCCGCGTCATTGATCTCGCGAATGAGATGCGGCAGCGCCCGCCGTCCCCGCTTGGCAAAGAGAGTCAGCTTGCCCACAGGCTTTTCGTCTTTCTCGCTGGCCTGGGGCGCATCATACAGCGCCCGTGTTACACCCTCGACCTGCTGCAATTTTTGGAGCAAACCATCAGCACTGTTCGGCATATCAACACGGAAGATCAGACGATCTTCTTCGCCCACCTGCTGTTTAAGCTGGTTTTGATCGCCCAGAGCAATAATCTCCCCATGATCGATGATACCCACGCGGTCACTGAGTTCTTCCGCCTCTTCCATCAAATGGGTGGTATAGAGCACAGTCATTTTGTATTCATCACGCAGACGTTTGACTGTATCAAGAACACGGCGGCGATTTTGCGGATCAATGCCCACTGTCGGCTCATCCATATACAGCAACTGCGGACGATGCAGCAGTCCCACGCCAATATTGACACGGCGCTTCATGCCGCCGCTGAAGGTATCAATGCGATCTTTCTGGCGTTCAGTGAGATCGATAAAATCCAGCACTTCGTCGACGCGCCTGGACAGGTCTTTCCCGCCGAGACCGTACAACTTGCCAAAGAACTCAAGATTCTGGCGGGCGCTCAATTCGGGGTAGAGGGCAATTTCCTGCGGCACATACCCCATCAATCGCTTGGCCTCTATCGGCTGCCGCGTGATCGAGTAGCTGCCAATCGTAGCATCGCCGCTGCTCGGAGCCAGCAAGCCGCTAATCATTGAGATGGTTGTTGTTTTGCCCGCCCCGTTCGGGCCCAGAAGACCAAAGATTTCCCCTTTATAAATCTGTAAATCGATGCCTTTGACTGCTTGAACTTTAGTACCATCAGCGCGGTTATATGTTTTGACGAGCTTTTTGGCGTCAACCATGACTTGCATTGCGTTGATCCCTCCCGTGACGTGAGTGTGTATGACCTGTACGTTATGTCATTGGCAATGTTTCAGGGGATTGTCGTGTTTATAGGCTTTTCCAGATTAAAACAGAGACCAAGACGATGTAGAATAAAATGACAAGCCACAAGATAATCACGGACGACGATCCAAAAATGGTTTGTTCGTATTGCCCCTCTCTGAATGGGAACGGCTATTTCTTTGGAAAAGCCATAGAGGGTTGCGAGGCAAAAGACATACAAACCTGCAAAGAAGGGGCATTACAGATATATTCGTTATTGGTTTTTTATGACCTTTAAACGACAACAGCGCCGTGTTGTCGGGCGCTGTTGTGCTTAAAGCTCTACGTACCGCTTCCAGGCGGAAGGGCCGGTCCCAAGCGCAATCACAAGGTAACTTGTGCGCGGCGTCTTCGGCTCCCAGCGCAGTTTCAAACCCGCCTCGTTAGGCATACGATCTCCCTTGCGATGATTGCAGGAGGCACACGCACTGGCCGTATTGGTCCAGGTGTCCTTGCCACCTCGAGAACGCGGGAGAATATGATCGATCGTCATATCGGCACGACTGATGAGTTTATCTTTCACCGTCATACCCGGTTTGACGCCGCAGTAAATGCAGGTGTAGTTATCGCGCACCAATACCCCTCGCCGACTCCAGTGAGCTTTCCGACGCGGCACATTGATAAATGTTTTGAGGACGATGACTGAGGGGACAGCGAATGATTCCCGCATTGTCCGCAGTCTTTCGCCCGTTTCTTCCACTATGACCGCTTTTCCCGCCATGAGCAAATTCATGGCCCGCGGCACGGTGATCACAGCTAATGGTTCCCAGCTGCTGCCATTCAGCAGCAGCACGCGACTTTGCAACGCAACACATGAAGACATAGGCATGGCCGTTTCTTCTACTGTTGTCAGATGTGATGTCTTTATTATAGCGCAATGTGGCTCAATTAGGCTTTAAAAATTGAATGTATGACATTCTACACGGGGATACAGGGGCATTCTCACATCGAGTCTGCCCCTCTGTTTTGACCATCACCAGCTGTTGGGCTGCGTCCGCAGGAGTCTAAACCATTGTCCGTCGCGCAAGCAGCATGGTGAGGTCTTATGACATACGTTGGCGGCATAGAAATGTTTGCAAGAGAGGCTCAGTCGAGCGCCATAATGCATTTCTTGCCGACCTTCAAATGTATTTGTCTCACAGCTCATATGAGCCATCCTTACTTGCTGCTTTGCTCTCCTGTGAGGAGAGGCCCGGACGATGGTGTTTCTGCGGCTGCTTCACGGTTATTTGCGTGTGTTCTCAGGGTTTTGTGTGCGTTCCATTTAACAGTAAGAGTCAGTCCCTGTGAAGCATGCCCTGCCGATGAGGTTCGTGTTTTCGTTTGTGTGATGGGTCGGCGTGTTCTGAGAAAAGTGGTTCTTGCTCAGAGCACCGGCCGGCGTTCATTTCGCCGTTTGATGCGTCACTTTTTGCGGTGGATCGCATGATCTTTTCTCCCACCACTAGCCCGCTTTATGTTTGACTTGCGATTGCTGCTCGACCAGATGCAAGACGGGCATCTTTTGCACTCTGGCCTTCTGAAGTTCGTCTATGGTTTCCTGCGCCAGATACATCACTTCACGCAGGACACTGACCAATTCTTTGCGCTTCATGTCGGTGACGTCGGTCAGGTCGTTATCGCTTGCCGCCGTGTGTAATGTATCCATAAGTTCCAGCATATCTTCAAACGCCTCGCGGCCGCAGGGAAGTGTCGATGGGTTCAGGTTCAGTTCGGGACGTTTCTGGCTCATAATGCCTATTCGCCTCTAGTACGTATGTATTTAAAACAAAAACGAGGGATGAAACCGTTTGCTGGTCTCATCCCTCGCTTTTAATTTCGAGGTTCGCGGTGTGCGGGTCGGGGCCGCCTCACTTTCGTGAGTGTAACCCTTCCCTGAGAGACCAACACCTATATTTGGTTGTACGCGGCGACACGTTACGATCATCATTGCCTAACGGCGTATACGCTGTATAGCTTTGACCGCCAATTGGCAGAATCGTCTGGTAAATCGCCATAAATCCACCCAGATTCAGGTGGTTGAGTACGCCCACGTTCGCATCACGTTCTTCACAACCTTCGCTCGTCCGTAGACTCTTCGCGGAGGTGAACGCGAGATCGTTAGCCGACCACGCCAGACGCGCCCATTCGCTGCGTTTGCCTCTAGCTGAGGCACGCAAGCCAAACAGCGCACGGCTCATAGTGAGCGGTGAGACTGCTGGGAGGGGTGAGAAGCGTCCGGTTATCATGATCATTGCGCTAACGCGCTGAACTCCTGGTAAATAGGTTGGTTTGCTCGATACATACGAGGCGTTTTTACGGCGGCCTCTGCCTGAAAAACTCGTTCCCGAAATGGGTCTGAACTGAACCCACACGCTATTGCTATTTAAGCACCCTTTTCGATTTTTGTCGAGTCCAGCATTCCTGCGATGCTTTCGCCTGTGATGAACACCCGGCGCATACCATCCGGCTTGCTGACCTGGAGATGGCCCTTCTTAATCAGGCGTTTCAGAGTGCTGAGGCTGATGCCGAGGGCTTCAGCGGCTTCCTGGCGGGAGTAAACCGCCCCGGATTCAATGTGCAACTTGCGTGTTTCGACTTTCATGTTTGTACCTCCTAGTACACTAACACGGTTTTATATAGCCGTCAAGAGTCTCCTTTTATTGTAAAGAGTTTTTAAAGTATCGCAAGGGTTCAAAACGGATTTAAATGGAAAACTCGTTTTAAATCCGTTAGAGACAGGTGGTCATAAGGCTTGAATAATAGGTAATAGAGTTTATTTGAGAGTACAAATTTTTATAAGTTTTTGATACTTGGCTTAATTACCAGAAGCATAAAAATAGAAAAACCGACACTCTGTCATTGGTAGAAGACATTGTATGAGATTGCGAGTTTTCTTGCCGCATGTGATATGGTATCTGTCTCTCATGACGTGTATAAGCCTGCTGCTTATTTAGCAGCACGCTAGGAGACTCCCCCATTACGCTCTCGCCCATTCGCACATTCGTTCCCCATAGAACCGAAGAGACACCCGATTTATTCCCATCTCAGTTTTCTGCTGATGGTCAGACTGTGCTTATCTACAATCATGCTGTCATGACGCTGTGGGCTGTCCAAACAGGCCAGCTCCTCCGCACCTACACAGGGTCGTTTCAGTCAGCCTCGTTTTCCCCTGATGGGCAGACGATTGTGACCGCCAGTGGTCAGATGAAGACCGCCCTCCTGTGGGATGTTGCTACAGGCGAAATTCTGCACACGTTCGAAGGCCATCGCGCTGATGTCAACAAGGCGATCTTCTCAGCGGATGGGCGAACCATCGTGACGATTAGCAAGGATAAGGCCATCATCACATGGGATGCTGCCACAGGCAAAAAACGGCAGACTCTCGTTGGACATGCCGATTCAATCGACCATGTCTTATTCTCTCCCAATGGCGAACTGATTCTAACGGGCAGCGCTGACAGCATGGTGCGGCTTTGGAGTGCTCGGACGGGACGAGGGCTTTACAGTCTCAAAGGCCATGACCGCATTTATAAGATTGGCTTTTCCCCCGACAGCCTGACAGTGATGAGCACAGGAACGATGCTCATCAAAAAAGTCGAGCATCCTGCGATCATGTTGTGGAATGCTCTCACAGCGCAGCGAATCCATACCCTCACCGGCCATCTCGATCAGGTGGATCAAGCTGTGTTTTCGCCTGATGGTCTCACGCTTCTCACAGGCAGTCATGACGGCAGCGCCATCCTATGGAATGTCGCAACAGGCAGAAATCTGCACACCTTCCGTGATCATACGGATCGGGTGACAGGAGTCGCCTTTTCGCGCGATGGTCGGACACTCATCACAAGCTCGTTTGACTCCAGCACCCTCGTCTGGGATGCCAATACATATGAGCCTCTTTATCGTCTCAGCGCATCTGACAGTCGCGTCATCGGTTTGGCAATGTCTTCCGATGGACAGTCTCTCTTAACAACTTATGAGGATGGAACAATATCGTTATGGCACATGCCTGAGCGTTAGTCGGTTACAAGATCACGAAGTTCCGCAAGTGACCCCTTGCCATTTATATCTTTCAAGGCCGATCACAAAACAGCTATCCTCTGGGATGTCGCCTCCGCCACACAACTCAAAACCTTCAAAGGCTATACCGATTATAATGGGTGGTAAGGGCGAATTGACCCCTTGTCACCCCTCCCCCTCTCATGCTATCATGCACACAAAGCATTGACGAAGACAGTCACATTCGTGCGTCGCAAGACGTGCGGAGCGTCAGAGAGCCTCGGTCATCGGCTGTGAGCCGGGGTCGCCCGCGAGATGTGAATTCACTTCCGAGCTGATGGGTGAACGGGCGAATGCCTCAGTAGTCTGATCCGCGTTCCCGGCGTTAATGGGGTGAAAGTGGCTGTTGAGTCATGACGATTCGACATGCAAACGGGGTGGTACCACGGGAGCAAAACGCTCTCGTCCCTGATTGGGGCGAGGGCGTTTTGCGTTTATACCTCACCCCTAAATCCCCTCTCCATCAGGCGAGGGGACTTGTCTAACGGCCCTTAAGCCCCTCTCTCATGGAGAGGGGTTGGAGTGAGATTACCAGGAGAAATAATGTCTGATTTACACACCACCCAGAGCGAAGCCCTCCAACAATTGGAGGCGATCAATGATGCTGCCGCATTGCAGCAGTGGAAGACGCGTACTCTCGGCCCCAAGGGAGCCCTGCGTGACCTGATGAGCAAGATCGGCACACTGCCAAATGAAGAGAAAAAAGCCTACGGCCAGGACGTCAATGCGCTGAAAGAGGCCCTCACATCTGCCTTTGACTCACGCGAGGCCCTGATTTCTCAGCAGGCTTTGGCGCAGGATCTGGAACAGGGCGAAGTCGATATTACATTGCCTGGTCGTCCTGCCCCACGCGGACGCATTCATCCCTCGACGCGCACGCTGCGCGATTTTTACACCATCTGGGCCGATATGGGCTTCCAGGTCTATCGCAGCCGCGAGGTGGAAGAGGACGATTACAACTTCACGCGCCTCAACTTCCCGCCCGATCATCCGGCACGCGATATGCAGGACACGTTCTATACGACGGAAGAAAATGTGATTCTACGCACGCATACCTCTCCCGGCCAGGTGCGGGCCATGGAATCTCTGGGCGATAACGGCAGCAAGCCCATCCGCGTGATTTTGCCGGGCATGTGCTACCGCTTCGAGCAGATTACCGCCCGCAGCGAAGTTCAGTTCCATCAGGTGGAAGGGCTGGCGATTGGCCGCGACATTCGCATGAGCGATCTCAAAGGCACCGTGACCGAGTTCGCCAAGCGCATGTTCGGAGCGAATGCACAGGTGCGTTTCCGCGCCTCATACTTCCCATTCACGGAGCCAAGCATGGAAGTGGATGTGGAATGCTTCCTGTGTGGTGGGGAAGGCTGCCGAATCTGCAAATACTCCGGTTGGCTGGAGATCGCAGGCAGCGGCATGGTGCATCCCAATGTGCTGCGCAGCGGCGGTTATGATCCGAGCGTGTGGAGCGGTTTTGCCTTCGGTATGGGGCCGGAGCGTGTGACCATGCTCAAGTACGGCCTGGACGATATTCGCTATTTCTGGGGCAATGATCTGCGCTTCTTAGAGCAGTTCTAAATCTAAACCCCTCACCTCCCAAAAGGGGGTAAAGCCCCTCTTTGCGAAGCGGGGAGGGGTTGGGGAGGGGTGATCTCACCATACACAACACAACAAGGACTCAACATGGATATTCCTCTCTCATGGCTCAAAGAGTTCGTCAATCTGGACGGACTGGAACCCGAACGTATCGCTGCCCGCCTTACCCAGGCCGGGATTGAAGCCGATGCGCTGCGCTATATTGGCCTGCCGCAAACGCATGTCGAAGGCATTCGCATGCCTAAATCCGATCATCTCGTCTGGGATCGCGAAAAACTCCTTTACGGCGCAATTCGCGAGGTCATGCCGCACCCCGATGCTGACCGACTCGTGCTGGCGATGGTCGATTATGGCGGCGCAGAATTGGAACAGTGCGTTACAGGCGCACCCAATCTCTATGACTACAAAGGCAAAGGCCCGCTCGCAAAGCCCATCTGGACAGGCTTCGCGATGGAAGGCGCTGAGGTGTGGGATGGTCACAGCGACACGCCCAAACGTATGATTCTCAAGGGCAAGCCTCTGCGCGGCATCTTCAACAAAAGCATGGTCTGCTCCGCCAAAGAACTCGGCATGTCGGATGAGCACGAAGGCATCATCCTCATCGAGGAAGACCTCGGTTATGCCCCTGGCACGCCGCTGCAAGATGTCCTGGGCGATGTGGTGTTCACCATCGAGCTGACGCCGAATCTGGGTCACAATTACAGCGTTCTGGGCGTGGCGCGTGAACTGGCCGCCCTCTTCAATCGCGAATTGAAAGAGCCAAACTATAACATCGTCATGCAGGGTGCGCCGATCACAGAGCAGGCGGCGATTGAGATTCGCGTCCCGGAACTCAATCCGCGCTTCACACTGACTCTGCTGCGTGATACCGAGGTCAAACCATCGCCCTTCTGGGTGCAGCACCGTCTGCGACTGTCGGGGCAGCGCCCGATCAATAACATTGTCGATGTGACAAACTATGTCACCTTCGAGGTTGGGCAGCCCTTGCACGCCTACGATTATGATCTGCTGGTGGAACGTGCAGGCGGCAAAGCACCAAAACTGATCACGCGCCTGCCTGAGCCAGGGGAAGCGCTCACGACGCTCGATGGCACAAAACGCCCACTGACTGACAAGCAGATTCTGGTCACAGACGCGCAGGGGCCGCTCGGTCTGGGCGGCATCATGGGCGGCGCAGAGACCGAGATTCGGCCTGAGACAAAAAATGTGCTCCTCGAAGCGGCAAGCTGGAATTTCATCAATGTGCGCAAAACAGCCCAGGCACAAAAGATTTTCACCGAGGCGGGCACCCGTTTCAGCCGCAATATTCATCCGTCGCGCGCCCCATTGGGCAATGCACGCGGCATCAAGCTCATGCAGGAATTGGGCGGCGGCACGATTGCTCAGGGCATGATCGATGAATACCCATTGGTTGCCGAGCCAATCAAAATTGATCTGCCCGTGAGCGAAATCGAGCGTTTGTTAGGGATCACCCTCAATCCGCAAGAGGCCGCTGAGACACTGCGCCGTTTGCTCTTCGAGGTGACGATTGAGGGCGAGACGCTGCACGTTGTCGCACCCGATTATCGCACCGATATTGGCACAGGCGTTGTGGGTCGGGCCGATCTGGTGGAGGAGATTGCGCGGGTGATTGGCTACGATGCCATTCCGACAACGATGATCGCGGATATGATGCCCGATCAACTGCCTGACAGCGTGTTCCAGGCCGAAGAGAAAATCCGCGATTTGCTCGTCAATCTCGGCCTCATGGAGAATATCAGCCATCGCATGACCGCACCGGAGATTGAAAATCTTCTTGTGCCGCAGGGCATGGCCTCATCGCTGCCACAGGCCGGTTATGTCACGCTGGCGAATCCCATTGCGCCTGAGAAAAGTGTCATGCGTCATACCGTGCTGGTCGGCTTGCTGAATAATGCGCTCAATAATCTGCGCTATACGAATCGGCTGGCACTGTTCGAGATTGGCAGTGTGTATCTCAAAGGCGAGAACCGCCTGCCTGATGAGCCACTGCGCCTGGGGATTGTGCTGTGTGGCACACGTCGCCCCTCAAGCTGGATTCCTGATGAGAGCAACAGCACCGTCGATTTCTATGATCTCAAAGGCATGATCGAGACGCTGGTTGGCAGCCTGCATCTGCCCAATGTGACCTATGCCCGCAGCACGCACACCACCTTCCATCCGAGGCGCTCTGCCGCACTCATGGTCAATGGCGAACATCTTGGCGATTTTGGCGAACTGCATCCGCTGGTGGTGCAGGCATTCAAGTTGGATGCCGCCGTCTATGCCGCCGAGCTTGATTTGCAGGCCCTGATTGCAGCGATCCCACCGCGCTTTGTGGTCAAGTCGCTGCCTGTGACGCCTGCCGTACTGGAAGATGTCGCGTTCGTGGTGGCTGAGGATATGCCAGCGGCCAATGTCGAGGCCGCGATTCGCAAGGCAGGTGGGGCGCTGCTCAAAAATGTGACGCTGTTCGATGTGTATCGCGGGGCCCCGATTCCGCAGGGTTCCAAGAGTCTCGCCTATGCCCTCACCTATCAGACGGATGAGAAGACCCTCACCGATGACGAGGTGAAAAAGCTGCGTAAGAAGATCATTTCGCTGGCCGAACGCGAATGCGTCGCGACGCTCAGAGCATAAATCAATCGGGGCATGATGCAGAAAATCGCACCATGCCCCAATTATCGTAGGGGCACGATGCATCGCGCCCTTCATTACAATCCTCTCCCATATCAAATCATTGCTTGGGCAATCCGCTGGATCACCCCCTTCCTTCTTAATCGTTCTTGCCTGTCTCCCCTCTCCTGTGGAGAGGGGCCGGGGGTGAGGTCGGGCTTTATTTCCGCGTAAACACCAGCAGCACAAACACCGCCGCCGACAGCACATACAAGAGTCCACCAACGCTCACATCCCCACTCGTGTAGAACATCGTGCCACTCAGCATAAACGTGGCAAACAGCACCGCCCGTGTGGTGCGCTGCCCCTGAACCTCAATGCGCTCCAGATGCCGCCGATGTTGGGCCGCGAGACGTGTTGTGATCTGCGCATCGCCGCTGATCAAATCGCGCAGCATACCCTCGACTGGACTGGGCCGCCGCAAGCGCCGCACAAGCATCTGTGAACTGGCGAGAAACGCCTGCGCGTCACCATTCATCAAGGCTTTGAGCGGTTCCATCAGCGGATCGAGGTACTGTGATTGCAGCTCTTTGAAGATGTTGGAGTCTTTATCGGTGGTGATCAGGCGCTGCACATGCTCTTGAATATCTTCCCAGGGATTGAAGGAAGGATCGAGCGATGTTGTCATGCCGCTCAAAATGCCCACCGTGCGCCCCAGGTAGATAAAATCCTGCGGCACGCGAAACGGCATCTCGCGCAGCAAATCGCCAAACTCACGGCCAATGTCCTGCACGGCGTCAAAGCTCACCGACGACAGCTCAGACATATTCATGCCCCACACCTTCTGGAACACCGCCTCAGTCGCCTCTTCGATGCGGCGTATATCCGCGCTGGGCAGCAAAAAGCCCAATTCCTGATACGACTTGACGAGTCGATGAGCATCGCGCGTGATCACTGCCGCCAGTGTATTGACCACACCCTGCACAATTTCAGGCGTCAGCGTGCCGATCATGCCAAAGTCGATGAAGATGAGATAGAACGGCGTCCCCGTTCCCGCAGGAGCGTCTGCATCTCGCGCCAGAGGATAGATAAACAGGTTGCCAGGATGTGGATCAGCATGGAAAAAACGCTCATCGAAAATCTGGCGCGTATAGGTGTCCATCAGGCGTTTGGCGATTTCATGCCGATCAATGCCCGCCGCATCGAGAGCCGCATAATCGTTGAGCTTGATGGCGCTCACGTCTTCCATTGTCAGCACATAATCGGTGCAGTCGGCGCGGTAAATCGTCGGGATATAAACACCGGGATCATCGGCAAACATGGTTTTGAAGCGTTCGGCGTGATTGGCTTCCGTCTCATACGAGATTTCTTCCAGCAGCACGCGGCCAAACTCTTCAATCAGGCCAATCGCATCGATGCGCCGCCGTATGAAGTTAAACTGGCGGGCCACATGCGCCACAATGAACAATGCCGCCATATCCGTATACACAATGTCACGGATACCGGGCCGCTGAATCTTGACGACAGCCCGATCCCCATTTTTCAGGATCGCACGATGCACCTGCCCCAATGACGCGGCGGCAATCGGTGTCTCATCAATCGAGGTGTAACGCGCCGCAAGATCGCCCAACTCGCGCACGAGGACACTGCGAATTTGCTTATAGGGCACGGTCGGCACTTCATCTTGCAGGCTGACAAGTTCCGCAATCACGGCTTCGGGGATGACATCAGCGCGTGTGCTGGCAAACTGTCCTGCCTTAATCATCACGCCACCCATATCAATCGCAAAATAGCGAAACTCACGCGCATACTTTTGCCAGCGCGGGATATTGCCACGTTTGATCGTATTGGGGAAGAGCTTGGCGACGTACACCTGCCAGAAGATCAGCCGCACAAACAGGCGCAGCGCAAAGACCAGCGTTTTGAGATAGCGGAACTGCATACGCAGCGTCTTAGGCCGCAGCCGCCCCACCTTATCCTCAATCGTCTCAGGAGCAGCGACTGCCACGACACGCGCGGTCTGTGTTGCAGTCATGGCCGCAGGCGCAGCAGCACGCCCCTCGGACATAACATCTGGCAGCATGGCTTTGAATTGCGACGGCATGCTAGGGACACGGCCTGCCGTGTCCTGCACTGCACCCGTCTCTTTGACATCCTTATTGGGGAGGATGGGTATGGGGATACGCGCCCCGGCATCAGGCGGAATGCCATCTGCCGAGGACTGCGAGTCATGTAAACGTTCAACTGGCCCAGACCAGGCCGGAAGTTTATCCGGTTTACTTCTTACCGTTGGGTTTGCCCTCGGGTTTGAGGAAACGGATGTTGAGGTTGTTGTCGGCGAATTTGGCATCGGCAATTTCCATATCATGCAGCGTGAAAGGCAAAACGATGTTGCGGCGATACGGCCCGACACGCAGGGTAATTTCATCGCTTGAACGATACAAATCCACATCCTCTTTGGCCGCGAAACCAATCGGCACGCGCAGGATGTAATCGCCGTTGGACTGACTCTCAAACTTGTGCCCTGTCCCTGTTGACATCAGCTTCGAGGGATCGTGATCCTTATACAGCTCATCCGCGAGGCGGCGCAGGCTGTCCGTGCCGCCCACTTCGGTCTGGAAGATCGGCGCACGCAGCATAGGGAGTGAGCCGAAGGCTTCCTGGATGAACTCAATATTCTCGCGCTGGCGATCTTTTGTCTGTTGGAAGTAGGGATCGGTCACAGTGTCAGGAAGGATCTTGTTGCAGATGAGGGCATCTGTCACGTAGCCATAGAGATTCAGATAGGTATAAGTGCGCTGAGTCTCTTTGATGACCATTTTTTCCGGATTGACGACCAGACGCATACTGGCAATCTCAGGATTGGTCAGCAGCACGCGCACCTGATCAAGGCTATCGAACAAGCCGCGTACCTGATCCCAGGCATTGTCATCTGGCACACCATCCTGGCTGCGGCGCAGAAAACGGCTTACAGGCCGCACAACACGGCTCACGCCCTGCGTGATCGAGATAATCTTCTCAAACCACCAGCGTGTCACATCGGGCAGGCTCAACAGACGAAGTGTTTCCGCCGTTGGCGCTGCATCCACAATGAGCATATCGTATTCATTTTCCTGGAAATATTGATTGATCCAGAGGAGATGTGCGCCTTCTTCCAGGCCAGGAAGGATCATCACTTCTTCAGCGACAATTTCTTCAATTCCTTTACGGCTCAAAAGCGCTGTCATGTACTTTTGGATTTTGCCCCAATACTTATCCATCGAATAGCGGGTGTCCACTTCCTGCCCCCACAGATTCGGTGCCAGATAGGTTGGTTCAGGTCCAATTTTCTTATCAAAGGAATCACCAAGGCTATGGGCGGTATCCGTGCTGATGACGATTGTTTTCAAGCCCATTTCGGCACAGCGCAGTGCGGTTGCCGCAGAGATGCTTGTCTTGCCCACGCCACCTTTACCTGTATGTACGATAACGCGCATTCTGTATCCTCACTTTAAGGGTTGTGTGATCTTACGCCTATACAAAGGGCGCAAGTCGCTTATGTGCTATTACGTATTGTACTGGAAAAACGTTGCCTATCCGTTGGAATTAAACACCTACCCTCAAATCCCCCATATGGCGGGGACTGAAACGCGCCGTTCAGATCATAGAGCGACACGTTAAATCGCATAGGATTAAGTCAAGAACGCAGACGGGCTTATAACTGCGTTTTCCCACAGATGAAAATAAAATCAGGAGATAGACTCATGACCGCAAAAGGTGGACTTTGGGATCGTATAGCAGGGAACTGGAAGCAGTTCGCCGGTGATGTTCGCACAAAGTGGGCTGATCTGACCGACGATGATATGGAACAAATTGCGGGGGAGCGCCAGAAGTTGGAAGGCCGCATCCAGGAACGCTACGGGATCTCGAAAGACGAAGCGAACGCCCAGATTGAAGAGTGGTCGAACAACCTGAAGTTCTAAAGCTATCTCGCTCCAACTGGACTTTGCACATCTCAAGAATACTCAATCGGATCTCGTCATATTCAGTTCAAAACACGCTGTGTATTTTTCACACATGTTGAGATCACGGCGATGTCCGAAAAGATATGATAGGTTTTGAGAGTTCGTGCTCACCGAAGTAGATTAATCCAAACCTGTCATGTGCAAAGTCCAGTCCAGGAACTGACATAAAAATTGCAGAGGTCGCCCTTAGAGGGTGGCCTCTCTGCATTCTGACTTTCAATTAAAAGATCGCACAGTCTGGCACTCGACTCTCCTAATGATCTATATAGAACGTGATGAGCTTGTATTCGTAATCGCAGCGTAGAGTGTAAATGGGCAAAAAGCCCTGAGTTGGATATTCTCGATTTAAGATAGACGGACGCGCTGCAAGAGGACATCACACACTATGATACGTTCCCTCGTGGTCTCTCATGAGGCTGATTTACAAGATGAGGATTTGGTCGTCGGACGCAATTTGACAATGGAGAAAATCACCAACGCCATCGAAGCCAACGATTGGATGTGGCTTGATTTTATCGACCCCGACGAAAAAGAAATCTTGTGGCTCGAAACAACCTTTAAGTTACATCCCTCAGTGGTGAGCGATTTGCGATCAGAAGATCGCCGCCCCGCCTTGATGGTCTATCAGCGCTATTTATTCCTCTCCCTGTTCCAACCCTGGTTACACCTGAACAAAGTTGAAGGCAAAGAAATTCATTGTCTCATCGGTGAAAACTTCTTCATCACTCTGCGCAAACCGGATGCGAAGGCTGTTGATGAGGCCTATGATCGCGTCGCGCAGAATGTGTCCCATTGGCGACAGGGTGTCAGCTATTTTCTCTATTTGACCACACAGTATGTGCTGGATTCCTATTATCCTCTTCTGGATCGTATTAGCGATCAACTCAATGGCCTGGAAGAGAGCTTTATGAACAATGGCAGCGCGACCAAAAAGGTACGCAAGCCTGTGTATGTCATCAAACAAAAATTGATCAGCCTGCGCCAGATGGTTGCTCCTCAGCGTGAAGTGCTCTCGAATGTCATCGGGGAAGAACGCCTCTCGCGCAACGGCGAAACACGCGATTTGTTCCGTCATCTGTATGAGCGCCTGCTGCGAATTTACGACGTCATTGATGCTCAGCGTGATCTCTCGACCAATGTGCTGGATATGATTGAGAGCCAGGAAAACAACAAAATGGCCGAGGCCGTGAATCGCCTCACGGTGCTGTCAATGATTTTCCTGCCCATGACCTTTTTGACGAGTTTCTTTGAACTCAACATTGTGCAGGCCAAAGATCAGTTTGTTCTGCCTATCAGCGGCGGCGTTATGTTTCTGTTCGTCATGGTCATGATGTTTGGCTCTGCCGTGATGATGGCCTATCTGTTTCGGCGCAAGGGCTGGATTTAAGAACTCACCTCATTCTCGATTCCTCTGCCGCGCCAGGGGAAGAGGAATCGGAGTCCAGGCGACACAGAAAATACACCCTTCTAACACACTTGCTCTCTCACAAATGCTTCCTGTCGTGTATCATAGACCGACTCCCTTTTTGGTATGGATTTCAACTCGCATGGCCTCTCCTAAAACACGTAAAGACAAATACTTCCTGATGAGCCTTGGCTGCTCAAAAAACACCGTCGATTCGGAAAGCATGGCGCAAGTTCTGGAACAAAATGGCATGTACGGTACGGTCAATGCCCGTGATGCCGAAGTGCTCATCGTCAACACCTGCGGCTTTATCAACAGCGCCAAACAGGAGAGCATCGATGCTCTTCGTGAACTGGTGGCAGGTCGCCGCCCGAACCAGATGGTGATCGCTGCGGGCTGTCTGACACAGCGCTACGGTGAAAGCGTCGTGGAACAGGTTCCAGGGCTGGATGGCGTCATTGGCACGCGCCGCTGGATGGATATTTTCGATCTCATTGGCCGTTTGCGTGAGCGTAAGCATCCCGAACCTCTCTATCATCTGCCCACTGATGCAAAAGTCGTCGGGCTGGATGAGCGCGGTGTGATCCGTGCCAGCGTACAGGGAGCCAGCGCCTATCTCAAAATCGCGGATGGCTGCCGCCGCCCGTGTGCCTTTTGCGCCATTCCCAAGATCAAGGGCACAGCCATCAGCCGCCCGATTCAATCCATCGTGAATGAAGCCGTGAATCTGCAAAATCGCGGCGTGAAAGAACTCCTGCTCATTGCCCAGGACACCACCGATTACGGCTATGATCTTGGCTTAAAAGACGGTCTGGCCCATCTGCTGAATCATATCGTCGAGGCCGCCCCCGATATTCCCTGGATTCGCATCATGTACGCTTATCCCGGCTATGTGACGGAAAAACTCATGGAGACAATGGCTCGTCACCCGCAGGTTTTGCCCTACCTCGATATGCCATTGCAGCACGGCCACCGCGAAACGCTCAAGCGCATGAAGCGTCCGGCCAAAATTGAGTGGGTCTATGAAACAGTCGGCAAACTGCGCAGCATGATCCCTGACTTGAGCGTGCGCACAACCTTCATCGTGGGTTATCCCGGCGAGACGGAAGAAGAATTTGAGGGCCTGATGCAGTTTGTGCGCGACCTTGAATTTGATCGCGTCGGGGCTTTCCAATATTCGTTTGAAGAAGGCACACCCAGCGCCGATCTTGCCAACCATCTCACCAAAGAGGTGAAGCAGGATCGCTATGAACGCCTCATGGAACTCCAGCAGGGCATCAGCCTGAAAAAGAATCAGGCGCTGATTGGTCGCACATTGGATATTCTGGTGGAAGGTCACGGCCAGAGCCAGGATGCTAAGGGCCGCCCAAGCAAACAGCCAATTACCCTGGGTCGCAGCTACCGCGATGCCCCTGAGATTGATGGCTATGTGCTGGTCGAAGGCGAACTGCCCATCGGCCAGATTGTGCCTGTGCGCATCACCGGGGCAACCACCTATGATCTTATTGGCACGGTAGATATTGCCGAACCACAGGTCATTCAGCCAGGCGTGCGCTACGGCGAAGGCATGATCCGCCTGGATGATGTGAAATAGGATCATCACCCGATAAAGGCTGACATGACAAAGGGCGCAAGAGATTGCGCCTTTTTGTATTCTTCCAAATTGGGCATCCCTACTGAGAGAAACATGGCATTTCGTGTTTCCCTATGATATTCGCCCTATTGCACCGACTATTAAAGTATGTTTTGGTGAGACAGAGCCCTAATAACCAGCACTGCAATTCATCAATCAAACGAATCCATAAAGGCGCAGGATGCTGCGCCTTTATGGATGTCGCTGACAACAACGCCGCTATTTTTTAACCCCGACGGCCATCCCATCACCAATCGTGAAGACAAAGCTTTCAAAGCGGGCATCATTGGCTAACTGCTGATTAAAATCCGCCATCGCCCGCGAATTCTCATCATGGGGCTGCAACACCGCGCCATCGCGCAGCGCATTGTGGGCCAACATCAAGCCGCCGAAACGCAAATTCTCAGCTGCCCAATTGAGATAAAAAGGATACGAGGGTTTGTCAGCGTCGATGAAGATAAGATCAAATGGCCCCTGAGAGGACAGGCTTTTCAGGTTCTCCCGTGCATCCCCCTCAAGAATAGTCACGCGATCTTGCAGACCCGCCTGCAAAAAGCTCTTTGACGCCACCGCAATATGATCAGGATTTTTGTCCAGTGTCCAGAGATGGCCGTCAGCAGGCAGGGCACGAGCCATCCACACACCGCTGTAGCCTGCCAGAGTGCCAATCTCGACGATACGTTTGGCCCCGTTCAGGCGCACAAGCATTGAAAGCAAATGGCCCTCGTAGGGCTGCACGCTGATATTGGGCAGGTGGGCGGCATTGTGGCTGATCTGCTGCAACACTTCATCTTCGCGGACAAACAGGGATGAGATGTAAAGATTGATTGTGTTTAAATCCATTTTGTGTCTCCATAAATGCTTTCAATAAAACTATGCGGCCTTTACCGACCCCAAATGAGGAATTATAGAGGTCATTCAATGGACCGCACGATACCCTATTTTAGAACATCTGATAGGTTCTGACACTCATCTGGCGTGTCAGATTGCACATCGATAAAAAAGGGGCCATAGCACAGGACAAAGGACTGCCACAACACATATCAAGCCCATCAACCAGACGGCCACCGTCAAAAGGCGTCTGGTGCGCGTACTGCGCGATTTGGATTTTTCCTGAGACATATCGACAAGTCCTCATCACAGCGCAGCAGATACCTTATACACTGCCTATCCCAAAGCAGTCTCATCCACATCATCATTTTCATCGCTCGGTGTTTCGACCTGCTTTTTCTCGGCCAGTTCCCCGCGCCGCACAATAAAATGATCCAGATCGCGCACGACATGGCTGTGTTGGAAGGCTGCCCGCGCTTCATGAATCATGTCTGACTCACGATAACGGCGCGAAATATGCTGAAGCAGCAAACTCCGCACCCCGGCATCACGGGCCAAAATCCCCGCCTCATGTGCCGTGATATGCCCAAACTGCCGCGCCAACTCACGATCTTTATCCAGAAAGGTGGCTTCGCACACCAGGGCATCAGCATCATGAGCATGCTCCACAATATTGTCCGTGCGCCCTGTGTCACCTGTGAACACCACTTTTGTGCCCTGGATTGTCTCGCCCAGAACCATATCGGGCGTGATGATACGACCATCGGTCAGAGTCAGGTTTTCGCCACGCACAAGCTCACTGCGCTCCGGCCCAAATGGGACGCCAAGCGCAGATGCCTGTTCAGGCAAAAACGGGCGGCGCGGGCGCTCCTGAAAGACAAAGCCAAAACAGCCTGCTCCGCGATGCTGTACGGGAAAAGCACTGATCGTGAACGCTTTCGCCTCGAAGATGAGGCCAGGGCTGATCTCGTGCAAATAGATCGGAATGGGCGGCGTTGGTTCACCGCGCAGCACCACATCATAGATCAGGGCATGAATGCGTTCGAGGGCTTTGCGTCCAGCATAAAAATGCAGCTCATCAATGCTTGTTTCCCAGCGTGTAAACGTCGAGACAAGGCCTCCAATGCCCAGAATATGATCGAGGTGGGAATGGGTGATCAAAATATGGGTGAGCCGCTTAAAACCAATGCGACTGCGTAGAATCTGCCGCTGGGTGCCTTCGCCACAGTCCACGAGGAAGCGATGCTCTCCTGCCAGAACGGCCACCGAGGGCAGCCCTCGATAGATCGAAGGCGCAGCAGAGGATGTGCCGAGAAAAACAATTTCAAACATAGGATAGGCGGCCTTGTAGACGAGATGCTAGGGCGTGATGATCTGGATAGAATAGAGCAGCAAACGATCCACCGCAGGCAGTTGATCCCCGGTCACGAGCAGGCGCGTGCCACCTTGACCCTGGTATGCCCCGATAGAGACACGATATTCACCCGGCAGCAGTGTTCTTGGCAGCATGACCTCAGTGATATTGAGCCATACATCGCGGTCTTGCAGGCGTGTCGGATCGACATACAGCACATCGCGCTGACGCACAATCGTACTCGGATCGCTCAAAAGATGCACGAAGAGCCGTAAATCCGTCGGCACAGGCCCCTCAGCACGCCAATAGGTCATCACCGACAGCGTATCACCCGCCTTATATATGTTGCCACTCGCTTGATACCCAAGCCACGTCACATTCTGACCCAGGCGAATCGGCGGTGGCGCAACGATCTCGCTGCGATTGTTGAGGAGTAAAGCCGGTGTTGTCGTCGTAAACGCGCCCAATTGATCCGCCAATGTGGTCGACACATCCAACTGAATGACAGCTCCAGCAGGCAGCCCCTCATCCGTGACTGGTGTGGCTTGATCAAACCAGCCCTGAATCAGCGGCGGGAAATTGGTGCGGGCGGCAGGATCAGCCAGAACGATCTGCTCGTTGGCTCCTCCGTTGGTAAAGACCAGACTGCGGCGGCAGTTGAACAGGCGTATAGGCGCGTTTTTGCGATTCATCAAACGCTGTACAAGCTGCGCCGCCGAGTAGCCCGTTGAAGGCACATCCGCATCATAGTTTATATCGCACAGCGCGGTGGGCGTTGTGCCAGCGGTGCGATCCAGATAATACGCCAGGGCTGCCGCATCGCCATTGTAGAGCACCCGTACATCCTCGCGGGCGGGCCACAGAATAAAAATATCGCGCCCTGTCCACACAAGATTGAACAGCACAACACAGGCCACGCCCACATACACAATGCGGCGTGTCGGGCGCGGCGTGTTCTCAGTCAGCGTGACAACACCTAAGCCAAACAGAAGTGCCACAAGCGGCAGAAGCGGCGCAAAAGACAGAAAATTCGGTGCATCTTGAGTGAGAATCACACCTGGCAGCACCAGAATCAGCGTGAGCAGAATCATCGCAAAGCGCGGCGTGCGCCACCCACGCAGACAAACCAGCAGCCCGATCAGCACAAACACCCCGCTGACGAGATCAAGCAGCGGGCGGCCCGGCAGATTGTGCGCCGGATTCATATCTCCGCGCAGAAACACGCCGCCGAATGTGTTGATAATGCTCATCGTGATTGATCCATAGCCGCCTATGATGCGATTGCTAGCCGCAAAGTCGGGCCGATTGATGCTCGTGATGACGTAGGGCAGACTCAGAATCATGATGAGCAGAATGGCAAAGCCCACATCCCCCACACGCGGGCGTTTGCCCGGTGCGACGAACAGCAAAAACACAATGAAGGTCATCGCCGCCAGGATCAGCAGCAGGCTAATCGGATGGAGATAGAGCCCTAAGCCCAGAAGAACGCCTAGAGCCGCATACGCCGCCGTTGTCGTGCCTTCATCGCGTGCACCCCGGTACACGGGAAAAGCACGGGCCAACGCCAGAAGCAGAGCGGTTGTATACAACGGCAGCAGCGCATTGACAAGAATGGTCCGCGAGAGAAACAGCGCCATACTCATCACAGCCATACACAGCATTGCCGCCAAACCCGCCATGCGCCCATACAAGCGCACGCCAAGCGTATAAATGAGGGCCACTGTAATAATTCCGGCCCAGGTTGAAAAAATGCGTGTTCCCAAAAGACCGCTGCCCGTGAGAAAGGTGATCACTGTGAGAAGCGTGTAGTACAGGCCCTCACGCACAGCTTCGCCCTGTGGCACAGGATAAAAAATTCCGATTCCCGTCTGGCCTGAGCGAATTTTATCCACCAGGGTGAGCGAATGAATCTCGTCCGAGCGCACACCCAGCGGCAGGGTGTTTAACTGCCACAACCGCAAGGCCGCCGCCAATAAGATGACGAGTACGGCCAGCGCATAGTAACCACGTTTTGACAAGGAGGCTTTGCCTGTCTATAAGTTCATGATGACATCGGGCGCATTATAAAGCATCGTGAGGCAAAGAAAACACCGTTTGCCCTGGCGGATCAGGCGTGAGCGTCAGACAGGCGTGTATCAATCGTTGGGCAGGCATCAGGGAGAGAGGCCAGGAATAGGGCATCATAGGGACACCGTAAGGTTATTGTGGGGGTTTTTGAAATGATAACCCGTTTACGTGCGCTGCCCTGGGGATGGATAACGATTGGCGTAGCCTACTTTTTTGCCGTCCTGCCTATTCAGGCAATGGATCGAATGGTCTGGTTGGGATTAGCGGTGGCAATGGCTTATCTTGTGCTGGCGATCCGCACCACACACACCACCGCCGAGCTTGCCCAATCCTCTGATGATCAATCCATCTTTGGCCTCTGGCAA
>Ga0105046_10003090_pt1 | contig 26359 bp, 36 predicted proteins | sample MAT03_FD_78385 | JGI IMG/M metagenome (GOLD analysis project Ga0105046, IMG submission 78385) | Freshwater microbial communities from Lake Fryxell liftoff mats and glacier meltwater in Antarctica - MAT-03 (megahit assembly) | ecosystem: Environmental > Aquatic > Freshwater > Ice > Liftoff...
CGAGGCCGAGGCCTATATCCTGACCAAGGAAGAGGGCGGCCGCCACACGCCGTTCTTTGCCAACTATCGCCCGCAGTTCTATTTCCGCACCACGGATGTGACCGGGACGGTGATGCTGCCTGCGGGCACCGAGATGGTGATGCCGGGCGACAACCTGAAGTTCAACGTCGAACTGATCGCGCCGATCGCGATGGAAGACGGATTGCGTTTCGCCATCCGCGAAGGCGGCCGCACCGTCGGCGCCGGCGTGGTGTCCAAGATCCTGGAATGACCGTTGCACAGGTGCGCAAGATGCGCACCCTACACCCGTAGGGTGCGCTTCAGCGCACCTTGACAAGATACGGTTCGGCGTGGCCCGGGCATTTCCGCCCGGTCCACCTCCCAACCGGAACAAGCCTTTGAAAGGCATCCATAATGGCCACTCATAGCCAGAACATCCGGATCCGGCTCAAGGCGTTCGATTACCGCGTCCTGGACGCATCGACCGCCGAGATCGTCTCGACCGCCAAGCGCACCGGCGCTTCGGTACGGGGCCCGATCCCGCTGCCCAACAAGATCGAAAAGTTCACCGTTCTGCGTGGACCCCATATCGACAAGAAGTCCCGCGACCAGTTCGAGATCCGCACCCATGTGCGGCTCTTGGACATCGTGGACCCGACCCCGCAAACCGTGGACGCGCTGATGAAGCTCGACCTGGCCGCCGGCGTCGATGTCGAGATCAAGGTCTGAGGGGGCTGACATGCTACGTTCCGGCGTAATTGCAAAGAAGGTGGGCATGACCCGCCTGTTCATGGCGGATGGCCGGCAAGTGCCGGTCACCGTCCTGCAACTCGACAACCTGCAAGTCGTCGCCCAGCGCACGGTCGAGACGGATGGCTATACCGCTGTCCAGCTTGGTGCGGGCACGGCCAAGGTCAAGCGGACCAGCCAGGCGATGCGCGGCCATTTCGCCGCCGCCAAGGTGGAACCCAAGCGCAAGATCGCCGAGTTCCGCGTCGCCCCGCAGAACCTGATCCCGGTGGGTGAAGAGATCATCGCGGCGCATTACTTTGAAGGCCAGTTCGTCGATGTGTCCGGCACCTCGATCGGCAAGGGCTTTGCCGGTGCGATGAAGCGGCACAATTTCAGCGGCTTGCGCGCCTCGCACGGGGTGTCGGTGTCGCACCGTTCGCACGGGTCCACCGGCCAGTGCCAGGACCCCGGCAAGGTGTTCAAGGGCAAGCGGATGGCGGGCCACATGGGCAGCGCCCGCGTGACCACGCAGAACCTGCAGGTGATCCGCACCGATGCCGACCGGGGCCTGATCATGGTGCGTGGCGCGGTGCCGGGCAGCAAGGGTGGCTGGGTCACGGTAAAGGATGCGGTCAAGAAGGCCACGCCCGGCAACGTGATCTATCCCGCCGCCCTGCGCAGCGCGGCTGACGAGGCCAGGAAGGCCGCCGAACTGGCCGCTGCCGAGGCTGCTGCGGCCGCCGCCGTCGCCGCCAAGGCGGCTGCCGAGGCGGAAGAGGCGGCTTTGGCCGCTGCCGAGGCGGCCGCCGCCGTCTCGATCGCGGAAGATGCCGAGAAGGAAGCCAAGGAATGAAAGCCGAAGCCATCACCCTGGACGGCACCTCTGCCGGGTCGGTCGAACTGTCGGATGACGTGTTCGGTCTGGACCCGCGCGCCGACATCCTGCACCGCGTCGTGCGCTGGCAACGCGCCCGCGCCCAGCAGGGCACCCATTCGTCGCTGGGCCGTGCCGACGTCAGCTATTCGACCAAGAAGATCTATCGCCAGAAGGGCACCGGCGGCGCACGTCACGGGTCGCGCAAGGCGCCGATCTTTCGTCACGGCGGCGTCTACAAGGGCCCGATCCCGCGCAGCCATGAACATGACCTGAACAAGAAGTTCCGCGCCCTGGGCCTGCGCCATGCACTGTCGGCCAAGGTGAAGGCGGGCGAATTGGTGATCATCGACCATGCCGACATGACCGAGGCCAAGACCGCGATCCTGGCCAAGATGCTGTCGACGCTGGGCTGGAAGCGCGCCTTGCTGATCGACGGCGCGACGGTGAACGAGAACTTTGCCCGCGCCGCGCGCAATATCGACACCCTGAACGTGCTGCCCAGCATGGGGGCCAACGTTTATGACATCCTGCGCAGCGATACTCTGGTCTTGACCAAGGCGGCTGTGCTGGCGCTTGAGGCCCGTCTGGTGAAGGAAGCTTGAAATGAGTGCCAAGGCAGAACATTACGACGTGATCCGCCGCCCGATCATCACCGAAAAGGCGACGGGAGCGTCCGACGCCAATGCGGTGGTGTTCGAGGTGGATATGGCCGCGAACAAGCCGCAGATCAAGGAAGCGGTCGAGGCGCTGTTCGGGGTCAAGGTGAAGGCGGTCAACACCACCATCACCAAGGGTAAGACCAAGCGGTTTCGCGGCCGCCCCGGGACGCGCAACGATGTGAAGAAGGCCTATGTGACCCTGGCCGAGGGAAACACGATTGACGTTTCCACCGGTCTCTAATAACCGGCCGTGATCTGATGGGGATGGGCAGATGGCCCATCCTTGCACAACCTGCGGGATTGGCGAGCTGCCCATCCTGCAACAAACCGGGGACCTGCGGGGCCCTATGACACGAACAGACGGGGCCCAGCCCCGCAAAGCAAACGGAAGACAGTAAGCATGGCATTGAAGTCGTACAAACCGACGACGCCTGGCCAGCGAGGGCTGGTACTGATTGACCGTTCGGAGCTTTGGAAAGGTCGCCCTGTCAAGGCCCTCACCGAGGGTTTGAGCAAAACGGGCGGCCGGAACAATACCGGGCGGACAACGATGTGGCACAAGGGCGGTGGGGCCAAGCGGCTGTACCGCGTGATGGATTTCCGCCGCACCAAATTCGATATCCCGGCCACGGTCGAGCGGATCGAATACGATCCCAACCGCACCGCGTTCATCGCCCTGGTCAAATATGCCGATGGCGAGTTGGCCTACATCCTGGCCCCGCAGCGTCTGGCCGTGGGTGACAGCGTCATCGCCGGTGCCAAGACCGACGTGAAGCCGGGCAATGCGATGCCGTTCAGCGGCATGCCGATCGGCACCATCGTCCATAATGTCGAGTTGAAGGCCGGCAAGGGCGGGCAACTTGCCCGCGCAGCCGGCACCTATGCCCAGTTCGTCGGCCGCGATGGCGGCTATGCGCAGATCCGCCTGTCCTCGGGCGAGTTGCGGCTGGTCCGGCAGGAATGCATGGCGACGGTTGGCGCGGTGTCGAACCCCGACAATTCGAACCAGAACTTCGGCAAGGCCGGGCGGATGCGCAACTATGGCATCCGCCCCACCACCCGTGGCGTCGCGATGAACCCGGTCGATCACCCGCATGGCGGCGGCGAAGGCCGCACCAGCGGTGGCCGTCACCCGGTCACGCCCTGGGGCAAGGGCACCAAGGGCACCAAGACCCGCAATCGGAACAAGGCGTCGCAAAAGCTGATCGTGCGGTCGCGTAACGCCAAGAAAGGCCGCTAAGACATGTCTCGTCCTGTCTGGAAAGGCCCCTTCGTCGATGCTTACATGCTCAAGAAGGCAGAAGCATCGCGCGCAGGTGGTCGCAATGAAGTCATCAAGATCTGGTCGCGCCGGTCCACGATCCTGCCGCAATTCGTCGGCCTGACCTTTGGCGTCTATAATGGTCGCAAGCACATCCCGGTGAATGTGACCGAAGAAATGATCGGCCAGAAGTTCGGTGAATACTCGCCGACCCGGACCTACCATGGTCACGCTGCCGACAAAAAAGCGAAGCGGAAATAAGCCATGGGTCAGGACAAGAACCCCCGCCGTGTGGCTGACAACGAAGCAATGGCCAAGACGCGCATGCTGCGTACCAGCCCGCAAAAGCTGAACCTGGTGGCCCAGTTGATCCGTGGCAAGAAGGTCGGCAACGCGCTGAACGATCTGACGTTTTCCAAAAAGCGGATTGCGCAGGACGTCAAGAAGTGCCTGCAATCGGCAATTGCCAATGCCGAGAACAATCATTCGCTGGACGTCGATAGTCTGATCGTGGCCGAAGCGTATGTCGGCAAGAACCTGGTCATGAAGCGCGGCCGTCCGCGCGCCCGGGGTCGGTTCGGCAAGATTCTCAAGCCGTTCTCGGAGATCACAATTCTGGTGCGGCAGGTCGAGGAAGCACCCGGGGAGCAAGCCAATGGGTAACAAGGTCAATCCCATCGGGATGCGTCTGCAGGTCAACCGGACCTGGGACAGCCGCTGGTTCGCCAATACCAAGGATTACGGCAACCTTCTGCTGGAAGACCTCAAGATCAAGGACTTTGTCCGGGTCGAATGCAAGCAGGCCGGCATCAGCCGCGTGACCATCGAGCGCCCGCACCGCAAGTGCCGGGTGACGATCCATGCCGCGCGGCCCGGTGTGATCATCGGCAAGAAGGGCGCCGATATCGAAACCCTGCGCAAGAAGCTGGCCAATCTGACCAAGTCGGAACTGCACCTGAACATCGTCGAGGTGCGCAAGCCCGAGCTTGACAGTGCGCTGGTCGGGGAAAGCATTGCCCAGCAGCTTGAGCGCCGGGTGGCGTTCCGCCGGGCGATGAAGCGGGCGGTGCAGAATGCGATGCGGATGGGGGCGCTGGGGATCCGCGTCAACGTTGCGGGCCGTCTGGGCGGCGCGGAAATCGCGCGGACCGAATGGTACCGCGAGGGCCGGGTGCCCTTGCACACGCTGCGCGCCGATATCGACTATGCGCTGAGCGAGGCCAAGACGGCCTATGGCATCATCGGGATCAAGGTCTGGATTTTCCGGGGCGAGATCATGGAGCACGACCCCCAGGCGCGTGACCGCAAGTCGGCAGAACTGCAGGACGGCGCGATCCCCCGGGGCGCGCGGCCTGAACGCCGCGACCGGTAGGGAGTAAGACAAGATGCTGCAACCAAAGCGCACCAAATTCCGCAAGATGCACAAGGGTCGCATCCACGGCGATGCCAAGGGTGGGTCCGACCTGAATTTCGGCACCTTCGGCCTGAAGGCGACCGAGCCTGATCGTGTGACCGCGCGGCAGATCGAGGCGGCCCGCCGCGCGATCACCCGCCACATGAAGCGTCAGGGCCGGGTCTGGATCCGGATCTTTCCGGATGTGCCGATCTCGTCCAAGCCCACCGAGGTCCGGATGGGCAAGGGCAAGGGCTCGGTCGATTTCTGGGCTGCAAAGATCAAGCCGGGCCGGATCATGTTCGAGATCGACGGCGTGGCCGAGGTCGTGGCCCGCGAGGCGCTGCGCCTGGGCGCGATGAAGCTGCCGATCAAGACACGGACGATCATTCGCGAAGATTGGTAAGGCCGGAGTTTCATCCCGTCCGCCGGCTGAAACAGCCCCCGCCCGCACCTGCGGCGGGGGTTTTTCGTTGCCATGGCAACGCCTTGTCCCCATTGCGGCATCCGGCGGCAATCGGTTGACGAAATGGGCTTGCGCTGGCGGGACAGGGGGCCTAAAGCGACCGCTCATCAACGACTCCACCGGAATCAGGGTGACCCGACAGGGGCCCTCCGGTGATGTGGAAAAAAGGAATGCTGGCGATGGACGCCAAGGAACTGCGCGCAAAGACGCCGGATGAGCTTCGCGATGCGCTGGTCGCACTCAAGAAAGAATCGTTCAACCTGCGGTTTCAGCAGGCAACGGGACAATTGGAAAACACCGCGCGCATCCGCGTGGTGCGCCGCGATGCAGCCCGCGTCAAGACGACGCTGAACCAGATTGCGGCCGCTGCCGCCACGGGGGTCTGAGCCATGCCCAAGCGTATCCTGCAAGGCGTCGTGACGTCCGACAAGAACGACCAGACCATCACGGTCAAGGTCGAACGCCGGTTCAAGCATCCGGTGCTGCACAAGACCGTGCGTTCGTCCAAGAAGTACCGGGCGCATGACCAGGACAACAGCTTCAAGGTGGGCGACAGCGTGCGCATTCAGGAATGCCCGCCGAAATCCGCAACAAAACGCTGGGAGGTGCTCGCGCCCCTGGCCGAGTAACCTGCCGGTTTGATCGAAACCCCGGGGGATAGGTCCCCGAAGGTCGGGAGAAACCAAATTGATCCAGATGCAGACCAATCTGGATGTCGCTGACAACTCCGGCGCGCGCCGGGTGCAGTGCATCAAGGTTCTGGGCGGGTCGCACCGCCGTTATGCCAGTGTCGGCGACATCATCGTGGTGTCGGTGAAAGAAGCCATTCCGCGTGGCAAGGTGAAAAAGGGCGACGTCCGCAAGGCCGTGGTCGTGCGCACCAGCTTTCCGGTGCGCCGCGATGACGGCACCGTCATCCGGTTTGACCGCAACGCCGCAGTCATCCTGTCCAATCAGGGCGAACCGGTCGGCACCCGCATCTTCGGGCCGGTCGTACGCGAATTGCGGGCCAAGAACTTCATGAAGATCATCTCGCTTGCGCCGGAGGTGCTGTAATGGCTGCCAGGCTCAAGAAGGGTGACAAGGTCGTGGTCCTGGCCGGCAAGGACAAGGGCAAGCGGGGCGAGATCGAAAGCGTTGACCCCAAGGCCAACAAGGCCGTGGTGGGCGGCCTGAACATCGCCATCCGCCACATCAAGCAAAGCCAGAGCACGCAGGGCGGCCGCACGCCAAAGGCGATGCCGATCGACCTGTCGAACCTGTCGGTGATGGATGCCAACGGCAAGGCCACCCGTGTCGGCTTTCGCATGGATGGCGCAACCAAGGTCCGTTACGCCAAGACCACCGGGGAGGCGATCTGATGCTGGATGCTGCCGCCTATATCCCGCGCCTGAAAGCGCACTACAACACAGTCGCGCGCCCCGCGCTCAAGGAAGAGTTCGGCTTCAAGAACGACATGATGATCCCCCGGCTGCACAAGATCGTGCTGAACATCGGTGCCGGATCCGAAGCCGTGCGCGACAGCAAGAAGATCAAGTCCGCGCAAGAGGATCTGACCACGATTGCCGGCCAGAAGGCCGTGATCACCAAGGCCAAGAACTCCATCGCCGGCTTCCGGGTGCGCGAGGACATGCCGCTGGGCGTCAAGGTCACGCTGCGCGGTGACCGGATGTACGAGTTTCTGGATCGTCTGGTGACAGTCGCCATGCCCCGCGTCCGCGACTTTCGCGGCGTCAAGGGCACGTCCTTCGATGGCAACGGCAATTATGCCTGCGGTCTGAAAGAGCACATCGTGTTCCCCGAAATCAACTTTGACAAGGTTGACGAGATCTGGGGCATGGACATCGTGATCTGCACCACCGCAGACAACGACGCCGAGGCGAAGGCGCTGCTCAAGCACTTCAACATGCCGTTCAACAGTTAAGCGCGAGAGAGACAAATGGCCAAGAAATCCATGATCGAACGCGAAGTGAAGCGGCAGAAGCTGGTCGATCAGTATGCCGCCCGCCGCGCCGCGTTGAAGGCGATCATCAACGACAGAACGAAAACCGTGGAAGACCGGTTCAAGGCGGGGCTGAAACTCGCTGCGTTGCCGCGCAATTCCTCGGCCACCCGGTTGCACAACCGCTGCCAGTTGACGGGGCGTCCGCACGCCTATTACCGCAAGCTGAAGGTCAGCCGGATCATGCTGCGCGAGCTTGGCTCGAACGGCGAGATTCCGGGCCTTGTGAAGTCGAGCTGGTAAGGGAGCAGATGTAATGAATGATCCCATCGGTGATATGCTGACCCGCATCCGCAACGCGCAGGCCCGGCACAAGTCCACGGTGTCGACGCCTGCGTCGAAACTGCGGGCCTGGGTGCTGGATGTCCTCAAGGACGAGGGCTATATCCGCGACTACGAGGCTGGCAAGGATGACAAGGGCCATCCGGCGCTGGTCATCAGCCTGAAATACTATGAAGGCACCCCGGTGATCCGCGAGATCCATCGCGTGTCCAAGCCGGGTCGCCGGGTTTACATGGGCGTGTCCGACCTGCCGTCTCCGCGCGGTGGTCTGGGCGTGTCCATCGTCTCGACGCCCAAGGGCGTGATGTCGGATGCACATGCACGCGCTGCCAATGTTGGCGGCGAAGTGCTGTGCACCGTGTTCTAGGGGGCCGCGAGTTATGTCGAGAATTGGCAAGAAACCGGTCCCGCTGCCCAAGGGTGTGACCGCAACCGTCAGCGGCCAGATGGTCGAAGTAAAGGGGCCGAAAGGCAGCCTGCACTTTACCGCAACCGATGACGTGACGCTGACCCTGGAAGAGGGCGCGGTGAAAGTGACTCCGCGCGGTCTGTCCAAGCGGGCGCGCCAGCAATGGGGCATGTCGCGGTCAATGGTCGAGAACCTGATGACCGGCGTGACCACCGGTTTCAAAAAGGAACTGGACATCACCGGCGTCGGCTATCGCGCCACGATGCAGCCCAACAACGTGTTGAAACTGGCGCTTGGCTATAGCCATGATGTCAACTTTGACGTGCCCAAGGGCGTGACCGTGACCACGCCGTCGGCCAAGAACGATGTCATCATCATCGAAGGCATCGACGCACAACTGGTCGGCCAGGTCGCCGCCAACATCCGCGAATGGCGCGGACCCGAGCCTTACAAGGGCAAGGGCATCCGGTATCGTGGCGAGTTCATCTTCCGCAAGGAAGGCAAGAAAAAGTAAGGACGTACATCATGGCAAACACGAAACGGGATCTGTTCCTGAAGCGCGCCATGCGCGTCCGGAACAAGCTGAAATCGGTGAATGCGGGGCGCTTGCGCCTGTCGGTTCACCGCTCGTCCAAGAACATCAGCGCGCAGCTGATCGACGACGCGCGCGGCGTGACGGTTGCCGCCGCCTCGACCCTGGAAAAGGGGTTGGGCATGGTCGGCAAGTCCAATGTGGAATCGGCGGTGCTGATCGGCGCCACGATCGCGGCGCGGGCCAAGGCTGCGGGCGTCGAAACAGCCTATCTTGACCGGGGCGGCTGCCTGTTTCACGGCCGGATCAAGGCGCTTGCCGATGCCGCGCGTGAGGCGGGGTTGAAGATCTGAACGGTCTGGGCTGCCCTTGTGGCATTGCGCCCACCAAGCAGACGGTGCAGACCGTCTCGATGACTGGGCGTGCTCTTTCCGGGCCGACCCGAGTTGGATGATGCGGCGCCGCGTGCGCCTTGACTGGAATGGATGCCAAGATGGCAGAACGTGACAACCGCCGTGACCGGGGTGGCCGTGAAGAGCAGGCGCCCGAATTCGCGGATCGTCTGGTGGCGATCAATCGGGTCAGCAAGACGGTGAAGGGCGGCAAGCGGTTCGGCTTTGCGGCGCTGGTCGTCGTGGGCGACCAGAAAGGCCGCGTCGGCTATGGCAAGGGCAAGGCGAAAGAAGTGCCCGAAGCGATCCGCAAGGCGACCGAACAGGCCAAGCGCAGCATGATCCGCGTGCCGCTGCGCGAAGGCCGCACCCTGCACCACGACATGGAAGGGCGCTGGGGCGCCGGCCGGATCGTGATGCGCACTGCCGTGCCCGGCACCGGCATCATTGCCGGCGGTCCGATGCGCGCCGTGTTCGAGATGCTGGGCATTCAGGACGTGGTGTCCAAGTCGATCGGCTCGACCAACCCCTACAACATGATCCGCGCCACCATCGACGCGCTGCAGCATGAACAAAGCCCCCGGTCCGTCGCGCAGCGTCGCGGCAAGAAGGTGGCCGAGATCCTGCGCAAGCCCGACGATGCCGAAGCGGTAGAGGCGTAATCCATGGCCAAGAAAACCATCGTCATCAAACAGATCCGCAGCGCCGCGCGGCGTCCGCTCAAGCAGGAACAGACCCTGATCGGGCTGGGCCTGAACAAGATGCACCGGGTGCGCGAACTGGAGGATACCCCTTCGGTGCGCGGCATGGTGAACAAGATCGCCCACCTGGTCGAGATCATCGAAGAACGCGGCTAGACCGCCCAGAAAGGTGCGCAGGATGCGCACCCTACGCGTAGGGTGCGCATCCTGCGCACCGCGCCGCAGGCAACGCATCGCCCCGCAGGTTGCCGCCTGTGGGGCGATGCCGTTTTTAGCCCCCCCCACAACGCCTGTCGACGCAGCATCCGTTTAGGTATCTACTCCACCTTGCGACGACACCGGAACCTTTGGGAGGAGGACAGGACAGATGCCCGAACTACAAGGCGGTTGCGCCCATGTGCACGTCAAGGCCACCGCTGGACCGATCGACAATCATGTCTGCCATTGCAATGTCTGCAAAAGCGTGACCGGCCAGCAGACCACCCATGTCGCCTTTTTCAACCATGGCGACGTGACCGTTGATCACCCCGAGAAGATGGCCCGCCAGCCGTTCAACAAGGATAACCCGGACGGGCCGCTGGAACTGTGCACCTGCACCGATTGCGGGGCTGTGATCATGCTGGACGACAAACAGCACCGCATCCGCGTCGCGGTGCCCAACGTGATGGGCTATGATGATGCCAGCTTTCCCGAGGCCAGCTATCACGCCTTTTACGACACGTCGAAAGGCTATGCCAAACCGGATGACGGCCGCCCGGTTTATGATGGCCTGCGCCCGGATTTCGTCTGGCCCGCAGCCCACTAGGCGGCAGGTCCACCAGCGCCAAGACCCTTGCACGCGGCCAGCGCTGCGTGTAGGGGCCGCAGGTGGCCGTTCGGGCCGCAGGAATCGACCACATACGCCGTGTTGCCCGCATCCGTCGCAGGTCTGGGTATTCCGGCAACAGGAGCATGCGACGTGAAACTGAACCAGCTGCACGACAATCCCGGTGCCACCCCCAAGAAAAAGCGCGTCGCGCGCGGCCCCGGTTCCGGCATGGGCAAGACCGCCGGGCGCGGGATCAAGGGGCAAAAGTCACGCTCGGGCGTGGCGCTGAACGGGTACGAGGGCGGCCAGATGCCGTTGTACCAGCGCCTGCCCAAGCGCGGTTTCAACAAGCCCAACCAAAAGCATTTCGCCGTGGTGAACCTGGGCCTGATCCAGAAGTTCATCGACGAGGGCAAGCTGTCGCCCGCCGACACCATCACCGAGGATGCACTGATCGCGTCCGGTCTGGTGCGGCGCAAGCTGGACGGCATCCGCATCCTGGGCAAGGGCGCGCTGACTGCCAAGGCCAGCTTTGCCGTGACCGGTGCATCCGCCGGGGCGGTTGCGGCGGTCGAGGCGCTGGGCGGCACGCTGGCGGTCGCCGAGGCCAAGCAAAGGGCGGTCAAGACCGCCTGATCCGACAGCCAACAGGGTTGTGCGGCAGCGCGAAGCCGCATACATCCTTGCAGCGACGTATTCCCCGCGCCGCCGACCGCAAGCCCGGTCAGGCGGCGCGCGCATGAAGGGGGGCCAGATGGCATCCGCAGCAGAACAGATGGCCGCCAACCTCAGTTGGGGCACCTTGGGCAAGGCGACGGAACTGCGTCAGCGCATTCTGTTTAGCCTTGGCCTTCTGGTCGTCTATCGCCTGGGCACCTATATCCCGGTCCCCGGCATTGACGCCGACGCCCTGCGCCGGTTCATGGAGGATGCCGCGTCCGGCATCGGCGGCATGTTGTCGATGTTCACCGGCGGCGCGCTGTCGCGGATGGGCATCTTCGCGCTGGGGATCATGCCTTACATCTCGGCCTCGATCATCGTGCAGCTGATGGGGTCGATGTACGAACCCTGGAAGCAGATGAAGAAAGAGGGCGAAGCGGGCCGCAAGCGACTGAACCAGTATACCCGCTATTTCACTGTCGTGCTGGCCACGTTCCAGGCCTATGCGCTGGCCGTCAGTCTGGAGGGTGGCAATCTGGTCGCGGACCCGGGTCTGTATTTCCGCGCATCCTGCGTGGTCACGCTGGTTGGCGGGACGATGTTCCTGATGTGGCTGGGCGAACAGATCACCGCCCGCGGCATCGGCAACGGCATCAGCCTGATCATCTTTGTCGGCATTGTCGCCGAACTGCCCGCAGCGCTGGCCCAGTTCCTCAGCCAGGGTCGCGAAGGCACCAGCGCTACGGTCATCATCGCCGTTATCCTGATGTTTGCCGCTGTCCTGACATTTTGCGTGTTCATGGAACGCAGTCTGCGCAAGATCCACATCCAGTATCCGCGCCGACAGGTCGGGATGAAGGTCTATGATGGCGGTTCGTCGCATCTGCCGATCAAGGTGAACCCGGCGGGCGTGATTCCGGCGATCTTTGCCTCGGCGCTGTTGCTGCTGCCGCAGACGCTGTCGACGTTTTCCACCGGCGCCACCGGTGGTGTGCTGTCCACGTTCATGGCCTATTTCGGCCAGGGCCAGATCCTGCACAACGTGTTCATGGTCGCGATGATCGTGTTCTTTACCTATTTCTACACCCGCGAGGTCGCCTTCAAGGTCGACGACGTGGCCGACAACCTGAAAAACCAGAACGGCTTTGTCCCCGGCATCCGCCCGGGCAAGAAGACGGCCGAGTATCTGGACTATGTCGTGACGCGGATTCTGGTGCTCGGCTCGGCCTATCTGTCCTTTGTGGTGCTGTTTCCCGAACTGCTGCGCTATGAGTTCTCGATCCCGTTCTATTTTGGCGGCACCTCGATCCTGATCATCGTGTCGGTGGGCATGGATACGGTCCAGCAAATCCAGTCGCACCTGCTGGCGCACCAGTACGAAGGGCTGATCGAAAAGTCGCAATTGCGTGGCCGGTCCTCGGGCCGGGCCAAGCCCAAAGGCCCGCCGTCCCGCAGATGAGCGCACTCAACATCATCCTGATGGGCCCGCCGGGGGCCGGAAAAGGCACGCAGTCGCGCATCCTCGTCGACGGGCGCGGCATGGTGCAACTGTCCACCGGCGACATGCTGCGCGGTGCGCGCACGTCGGGCACCGAGATGGGCCGCGTCGTGGCCGCCGTGATGGACAAGGGCGATCTGGTCACGGATGCCATCGTGATCGGTCTGATCCGGGAAAAGCTGACCGACCTGCATCCCGAAGGCGGTTTCATCTTTGACGGCTTTCCGCGCACGCTTGCCCAGGCCGACGCGCTGGGTGCCTTGCTGGACGAGGTCGGCCAGCGCATCGCCCATGTGATCGAGATGCATGTGGACGACGCCGTGCTGGTGGACCGTGTTTCGGGGCGATCCACCTGTGCCGCCTGTGGCGAAGTCTATCATGACCAGACCAGGCCGATCCCGGCGGATGGCCATTGTTCCAATTGCGGCGCTACGACGTTCACCCGCCGCGCCGATGACAATGCCGACGCGCTGCGCAACCGGCTGCTGGCCTATTACAAGCAGACCTCGCCGCTGATCGGCTATTACTATGCCAAAGGGATGCTGCGCCATGTCGACGGGTTGGCCGATATCGACACGGTGACACAGAGCATCGCGGCGATTCTGGACGGCTGACCGCTGCGTCAACTATGGGGTTGACGGCGGCACGGGCCGCCCATAATCAGCCCCATCGGCCCGGGCAAATGCCGTCGGGCCGATTCGGCCATGCCTTGGCCAGACCACCTGAACGCCCCGCGGCACTGGCCCATGGCCCGTGCCGCTGTTGTGAAAAAAGGTTCCGGGATGACGGAACCGCAACGAAAGGAAATACCGTCTTGGCACGTATTGCCGGCGTGAACATCCCGACTGCAAAGCGGGTTCCGATTGCACTGCAGTATATCCACGGCATCGGCCAGGCCTTTGCCAAGGACATCTGCGAAAAGGTCAAGATCGACCAGTCGCGCCGCGTCAACGAACTGACCGATGCCGAGGTTCTGGCGATCCGCGAATACATCGACGCGACCTTTATCGTCGAAGGCGATTTGCGCCGGGAAACCACGATGAACATCAAGCGTCTGATGGATCTGGGCTGCTATCGCGGCCTGCGCCATCGCCGCAACCTGCCCGTCCGCGGTCAGCGCACCCACACCAACGCCCGCACCCGCAAAGGCCCCGCAAAGGCCATCGCCGGCAAGAAGAAATAAGGGAGCAGGCCAATGGCACGTGATACCCGTCGCGGAGGCAAGAAGAAGGTCTCCAAGAACATCGCCGCCGGGGTGGCGCATGTGAATTCGTCGTTCAACAACACCAAGATCCTGATTTCGGACGTGCAGGGCAATGCGATTGCCTGGTCGTCCTCGGGGACGATGGGGTTCAAGGGCAGCCGCAAATCGACCCCATATGCCGCCCAGATGGCGGCCGAGGATGCCGGCCGCAAGGCGCAGGAGCATGGCGTGAAAACGCTCGAGGTCGAAGTGCAGGGCCCCGGTTCGGGCCGCGAAAGCGCGCTGCGCGCCCTGGCATCGGTCGGGTTCAACATCACCTCGATCCGTGATGTGACCCCGATGGCCCATAACGGCTGCCGCCCGCCGAAACGCCGCCGCGTCTAAGGCTGCATTCGTTTGACGGGGCCGTGCCTGGCGCGGCCCCTTTTGCCCGTTTTGTCGAAACCTCGAGCGCCTGACATCCGATGGACATGGGACGGCAGGCAAGAATGGAGGGACGCATGATCCACAAGAATTGGTCCGACCTGATCAAGCCCGAACAGCTTGACGTTCGCCCCGGCAATGACCCTGCCCGCCAGGCGACGCTGATCGCCGAACCGCTGGAACGCGGCTTTGGCCTGACGCTGGGCAACGCGCTGCGGCGCGTGCTGCTGTCATCGCTGCAGGGGGCGGCGATCACGGCGGTGCAGATCGACAACGTGCTGCACGAGTTTTCGTCCGTGTCGGGCGTGCGCGAGGATGTCACCGACATCGTGCTGAACCTGAAAGGTGTGGCACTGCGGATGGATGTCGATGGGCCAAAACGGCTGATCGTTCAGGCAAAGGGGCCGGGCGTGGTGAAGGCGGGCGACATCACCGAGACATCGGGGATCGAGATCCTGAACCGCGATCATGTCATCTGTCATCTGGATGACGGCGCGAGCCTGTACATGGAACTGACCGTCAATACCGGCAAGGGCTATGTCGCGGCCGACAAGAACAAGCCCGAGGATGCACCGATCGGCCTGATCGCGATCGACGCGATCTATTCCCCGGTCAAGAAGGTGTCCTACGAGGTCACGCCCACCCGCGAAGGCCAGGTGCTGGACTATGACCGGCTGACGATGAAGGTGGAAACCGACGGGTCGCTGACGCCGGATGACGCGGTCGCCTATGCCGCGCGCATCCTGCAGGACCAGTTGTCGATCTTCGTCAACTTCGACGAGCCGGAAAACGCCTTGGCCACCTCGCTGGAGGATGGGCTGGAGTTCAATCCGCTGCTGCTCAAGAAGGTGGACGAGCTGGAACTGTCGGTGCGCTCGGCCAATTGCCTGAAGAACGACAATATCGTCTATATCGGCGATCTGATCCAGAAGACCGAAGCCGAGATGCTGCGCACGCCGAACTTTGGCCGCAAGTCCTTGAACGAGATCAAGGAAGTGTTGTCGGGCATGGGTCTGCATCTGGGGATGGATGTCGAAGATTGGCCACCCGACAATATCGAAGACCTGGCCAAGAAGTTCGAGGACCAGTTCTGACCAAGGTGCGCTGAAGCGCACCCTACGTAGGGTGCGCTTCAGCGCACCTTGCGCGCGACCGGGCCGACAGGCCCCAAGGTGAGCGGACCGGACATGGCGGCCGCCGGACAAAGCAAAACACGGATCTTTGGAGTACCATCATGAACCACGGTGCCGGCTACCGCCGCCTCAACCGCACACACGAACACCGCAAGGCCCTGTTTGCCAACATGGCCGGTGCGCTGATCGAACACGAACAGATCAAGACCACCCTGCCCAAGGCCAAGGAACTCAAGCGCATCATCGACAAGCTGATCACCCTGAGCAAGCGCGGCGATCTGCATGCCCGCCGCCAGGCCGATGCGCAGCTCAAGCAGGACGTGCATGTGACCAAGCTGTTCGACACGCTGGGACCCCGCTACAAGACCCGCCCTGGCGGCTATGCCCGCGTGCTCAAGGCCGGGTTCCGCTATGGCGACATGGCCCCGATGGCCATCATCGAACTGGTGGACCGCGACCCCGAGGCCAAGGGCGCGGGCGACAAGGCCCGCGTGATGGCCGAGGCCGAGGCCGAAGAATAGCTCCGGCCCTGTGAATGCCCAGAACATGTGCCTTCCCGAAAGGCCCTGCCATCGGCGGGGCCTTTTGCATTGACCCCGCTGACCGCGCGGAAATGGCAATCCTCCGGTAACCGGTCGCCTGGCACTGCCTTCTGACGCGCATGATTTCAATTTTGAGCATGTTGCCCTCGATCCAAACCATAACCTGCGGCCTTCAAGCCGCTTTGCATGCCTTCGGCTGAAGCAGGTCGCAGACCGCGCCGACCTGGCTCCACAGGGCCTGGCAGGGCCTCGCGGCGGCTTTTCGGAGTACGGAGGGTCAGAAAACGATCCGCGGGATCGTTTTCCCGACGAACGGTTTTCAGTTTCGAGAAGGCCATCTCGATCAGGTTGAGGTCGGGCGCGTAGGGCGGCAGGAAGATGGGTTCGTTGCCTTGGTCCCGCAGCAACGCGAGGATCTGGGCGGACTTGCGAGGCGCCAGGTTGTCGGCCGCGACGATCTGTCCGGGTCCAAGGACCGGGGCGAGGTCTTGCGCGACGCAGGTCTCGATGCTGTCGCGGTTCATCCCGCCGTCCGGCACTCGAGGTGCCACCAGACCATGGCAGCCAATGAGGTCGGTGATCATCGCGTCGATGATCGGCTGCGGGACCACCGCCGCCCGTCCGGACCAGTTGGCCAGCATCGTGCAGTCGAGATCGATCCCTTGGCGGCGGCAGATTTCGGCTGGGCGGTAGAACGGGAGTTGAACTTCTCGTCCCGCATCTGCGCCAGCATCCGCTTCGGCCGGGCGCGGGCTTGCTCGGCGCGAGTCAAGCCTGATTGTTGAGCGGCAACCACCTTGGCCGGTGGGGGGCTGCACGGAAGACGGGCATGCCCGTCTGGAGGGCAGTTCCACCGGCCCCATGGTTTTTCGGGTCAAGTGCTGGCCGCTGCGGGTTGGCAAGCCGGGTTCCTCTGCCGTCAAACGGAGGGCCCGGGTTGGCCTGCAAACACCGTCACCGGCCAGCAGGAGAGACTTCATATGTCCGACCTCCAGTCCCACAATCAGCGAACTGCGGCTGCGCGTGCCGGGTTCAGCGAACGCACCGCCCGGCACTTTGACGCCGATCCGACTCGGCCGTCCAACCGCAAGATTGCGCATGGGCGCACCGTTGCGGATCCTCTTGAAGGATATTGAAAGGGCGGTCACAGCCGACGGTCAAGACAACGTCAACCAGACCAAAGGAGAAAACTGAACCAGACAACTCCACTACGCCAACCCCATCAGCCCCAAACCGGCCAAGGTGGTTGGCGCGCCCGGACAAATTGGTCGACCCGCAACAACGGGCGGTGGGCTGGGGCTTGCGCTTGGTTGTCATGGATGTTGACTGGCGCCTGCCCACGATCCGCCGCGCAAGGACGTCGATTGCGAACGCCACATCAACAGTGCCGGACCAAGTCGGCACACCGGTAAAGTCGCTCGCCATTGGTCTTGAACCAATGGCGTACAATGGCTCGCCCCACAGTCTGTTTGGCCGATCCGCCGTGAACCGGCGGTTCGCCTGAACGTCTGGGCAGGGCCGAGAAGGTGAGCCATCGCAGAGCCATCGGTTCAAAGGCGATGGCGAACGGGGTCGTGGTGGTCAGCCTTTTGCCCCGGACCACACCCCGGATCCCCAAGGCGCAGCAACCGCGCCACCGTGCAGCGGGCGGCATCTTCGCCGTCCTGCCGCAGAACGTGCCAGATCTTGCGCGCGCCGTAAAGTTTGCGCCCTGCCACCCAAGCCAAGCGTGCCTTTGGCGGCCGCTTGGGCGCTGCCGGTGGTGCCCACGGGGCAAAGGGCCTCTGGCACCAACCGGTTGGTTCGCATCGAGCGCAATCCGCTTCAGCTCTGGCCCTGCGGCCGGTGCCCGCCCAGGAACACCGCCATGCACAGTACCATCAACGCCGCCGACAGCAGGAACGGCGCGCCGGGCAGGTGCGCGCCGCCTCCCGACGTGGCCAGCCAGAAGATCTGCGTCATCGCCAGCGGCGACAGGATCTGTGCCATCGACCGGACGGACGAGATGACGCCCTGCAACTCGCCCTGCCGGTCATTGGAGATGGCGCGGCTGAGCAGGCCTTGCAGCGTGGGCGTCACCACCGCGCCCAAGGCCGAGATCGGGGTGAAGGCCAGCGCAACCCATGGGTTGGCGACAAAGGCGAGGAAGATGAATGCCCCGAAGTTGAACACAAATCCGAAGATGATCGTGCCCCTGTCACCAAGACGTTTCAGGATGACCCGGATCAACCCGCCCTGCACCAGGGCGATTGCGATGCCGAACGCGGCCAGCGACGCGCCGACCATGCCGGGCTGCCAGTCGAAACGCTCCTTGGTGAAATAGGCCCAGATTGCAGGATAGACGATGAAGGCGAATTCATAGAAGAACGCCAGAACCAGCAACCGCGCCACGCCCGGCACCTGCGCCAGCTTGCGGAACGCGCTGACGGGATTGGCGCGGGCAAGCGAGAACGGGCGGCGCATGCGGTGTGTCACCGTCTCGGGCAGAACGAACAGTCCCCACAGGAAATTCAACCCCGCCAGCCCCGCTGCCGCAACAAACGGCGCGCGGGTGCCCCATTCGGCCAGAAGGCCGCCAATCACCGGGCCAAGGACAAAGCCGATGCCAAAGGCCGCGCCGACCATGCCGAAATACTGGGCCTTTTTCTCGGGCGGGGCGATGTCGGCAATATAGGCGGTGGCGGTCGATTGCGTGGCCGCCGTGATGCCGCCGACGATGCGGGTGGCAAACAGCAGCCAGATCGTGCCCGCAACCGACATCACCAGATAGTCGACACACATCACCGCCACCGAAACCAGCAGCACCGGCCTGCGTCCGAACCGGTCCGACAGCGATCCGATGATGGGCCCGAAGATCACCTGCATCACGGCGAATGTGGTGGTCAGCACGCCGCCCCAGATGGCGGCCCGGCTGATCGACACCCCTTCGATCTGGGCCAGCAGGTCAGGCATCACCGGCAGGATCAGCCCGATGCCCATGGCATCCAGAACCAGCGTGACAAGGATGAAGGCAATGGCGCGGTTATCTGTCATGCCGCCTGCCTAGCGGGTTCGGCACGTCAGGGGAAGGGTCGATCTTGACACTGTCAGGATATCACCTGCCGGTCCGCGCCGGTGATGGCCCTGCCCAGACCATACCACGCAACATCTGCGCCGGGCGGGTCAGTTCGTCGCACGGGGGGCTCTGGTCATCGTTGCCAATGTCGCCCGTGTGACCAGGTGCGCCGGTCCGCGCATGCGCGGGCTGTGCTTGGGCTGGCGCTGGATGACATGTCCTATCGGCGTGCCGGTCCGCGCATGCGCGGGCTGTGACAAGACCGTCCAGCGCAACATCTGCGCCGGGGTGTGTCGGCCCTGCGCGCGCGGGCTTTATGGGCTGGCCGCCCAGTCACGCGCTCTGCGCCTGGTGACGGCCGTGCGCGCGCGGGCTTTGCCGGGCAATGACCGGCTGGATGGCGGCGCGGGCAGTGTCTGCCGTGCGCGCGCGGGCTTTGCGCCGGGATGCCCTTGTCACGCGGATGTTCTGATGTGTCTGCCGTGCGCGCGCGGGCTTTGCCCCCGACCCCGGGCGGCGCGCATCGGGTCGGCCGCTGGCCCCGGTCAATGGCCGTCAAAGGCGCACAGCGCATGGACCCTCTGGCCGAGCCCCTCCAGTTTTCTGCGCCCGCCAAGTTCGGGCAGGTCGATGACAAAGGCACAGCCGACGACCACGCCGCCCAACTTTTCGATCAGCTTGAGCCCGGCCTCGGCGGTGCCGCCGGTGGCCAGAAGATCATCCACCAGCAGGATTTTCTCGCCCGCCAGCAGGGCGTCGTCGTGCACCTCCATCACGGCGGCACCATATTCCAGGTTATAGGCCTGGGCGATCGTCCGGCCCGGCAGCTTGCCCTTTTTGCGCACCGGCACGAACCCGGCCGACAACTGATGCGCCACCGCTCCCCCCAGGATGAACCCCCGCGCCTCGAGCCCTGCGACCTTGTCGATCCGCGTCCCGGCATAGGGTTGCAGCAACTGGTCAACTGCCAGCCGGAACCCGCGCGGATCGCCGAACAGGGTCGTGACATCGCGAAACAGGATGCCGGGGGCGGGAAAGTCGGGGATCGTGCGGATATAGTCCTTGACGTTTTTCATCCAAGCTCGGCCCTTTGCCTGCGCAACCGCGCCACCAGTATCATCACCACCAAAACCCCGGCAAGCGCAGCGCCTTCACGGATAGTGCCGCCGCAACACCATCAGATCCTGCGGGCCCAATCGCGTGACGTTGTTGGAATCCTCCGAAAACACCGACTCCTGCTCGTAGACCGGATTGCGGATGTCGGTCAGGAAGCCCAGCGACTGGGTCAGTTCCTCCAGCATCACCGGATAGATCTCGGGCGAGGGCAGATCCCCCGCCATCACGATCAGCCCGTTGGTGATCTCGCGGTTGTCGTTCCACCAGACGGTGGTCAGGCCTGCGCCGATGATCTCGTCATCCACGCCGTCGACCCCGGTGCCATAGATCGCCTCGCCATCGCCCGCCGGGGTCAGATAGATGCGCAAGGGCGCGCCGTGGCCGGTGGGGGCGCGGCGCAGGTGCAGGTTCGCGCCCGCGGCGTTGATTTCGGCGATGGCCCGGTCCAGCGCGGCCAGCATCTCTTTCGCGCGGGCCTTGGGGTAATCGGGGTGGATCGGCTCCAGCACCAGACGCAGGTCGCGGACGGTGCGGTCGGGCCAGCGCACGATTCCATCGGCGCAGTCGCCGCCGGGCGGAGCGGCGCAAGTGATCAGGCGGTAGAAATCCTGGTCCGACAGCCGACCCGAGGTCTGCACGAATTCCACCGCCGCAGCGGGGGTGGCGGCCAATGCGACGGCCAGAACCAGCGCGCGCATCTAGAGCACCCGCCCGGCGACGGCATCCAGCCGCGCCATCAGATCGGGGTCGCGGGCAGCGGGCGCGGTCATGATCGCATGGGTCAGCACCCGGTCGCAGCCATGCGGGCAGGGCGCGCGGTCGGGGCCGAGCAGGCCGGGCAGTGCCGCGACCAGTCCGCGTGCCTTGTCGGCATTGCCGTGCAAAGTGGCGAGGATCGCACTGATGTCCACCGTGTCATGGTCGGGGTGCCAGCTGTCGAAATCGGTGATCATCGCGACCGAGGCATAGCAAAGCTCGGCCTCGCGCGCCAGTTTCGCCTCGGGCATGTTGGTCATGCCGATCACGTCGCAGCCCCAGGATTTGTACAGCCGCGATTCGGCCACGGTCGAAAACTGCGGCCCCTCCATCGCCAGATAGGTGCCGCCTGCGTGCACGGTGGCCCCGGCGGCACGGGCGGCGGCGGTGCAGGCGGCGGACAGGCGCGGGCAGGTCGGGTGGGCCAGGCTGACATGCGCCACGCAACCGGTGCCGAAGAACGACTTTTCCCGCGCAAAGGTGCGGTCGATGAACTGGTCCACAATCACGAAATCGCCCGGCGGGCGGTCGTCGCGGAACGATCCGCAGGCGCTGATGCTGACCACATCGGTCACGCCCAGCCGTTTGAGCGCGTCGATATTGGCGCGGTAGGGGATGGTGGTCGGACTGTGGACATGGCCGCGCCCGTGGCGGGGCAGGAACGCCATCGGCACCCCGCCCAGCCGGCCCACCAGCACCTCGTCCGACGGCTTGCCCCAGGGGGTCGGCACCTTGACCCAGGACGCGCCTTCCAGCCCGTCGATCTGATACAGGCCCGAACCGCCGATGATGCCGATCATGGTGGGCATGGGATCCTCCTGCCGGTTGCCGGGGCCAGATTAGGGGCGCAGGGGCGGCAGGGGAAGGGGGGGCGGGGTCGCAAAGGTGCGTTGAAAACGCACCCTACGTCACGCCGGGCTGATTGCGCTGCATGATGCCGGTGATGGCGGCGACGCCCAGCGCGCTGACCAGCCAGCCCGCGCCGATCAGCACCCAGCGGCCCCACCACAGCCACCAGCCCATCGGCCCGCGATCTCTGGACGGGGCCCAGGCATCGGTCTGGCCCAGGTTCAGGATCGGCACCACCAGGTCGATGCCATAGCCCCAGGGGCTGAACGAATCCCAATCCATCCCGGCGGCGGCCCGGGCCGACCAGGTGTCGGCGGGGTTGCGGTCGCAGGCGGTGACGCCGGGCGGCAGGGGGTCGGGCATGTCGCCGATGCAGTCGATGGCCAGAAGGCCGGTCCAGCCCGGCGAGGTCAGGACCGTGGCGGAATTGGGCGCGAAGGAGCCTTCGTCCCAAGTGCGGCCGGCCAGCCACGTTGCTGCACCCCACACGATCAAAAGCGCGAACACGGCATTGATGGGGCGGTGCCCATAACCGATCAGCAGCCATTCCATGAAATCCCAGACGACGCGAAACGGGTTAAGCAACCGCATCGCCCCTCTGACCTTCCCCGCCTGCGGCCCCATCGCCGCCTTGCGCGCCTGGGCCCGCGACAGGGTGCCAAGTTCCACCAGCACATCCCGCGCCCCGGCCTCGTGCCCCATGCCGCGCAGGACACGGGCAAGGTGGACGTAGGGTTGCGGATAGAAGGTGCCCCGATACCGGCTGCCCCGGCGCAGCCACTCCAGTCGCATCGCGGGATCGGTGGGCAAGCCGACGATGCGGTCGTAGGTGAAGCCAACCAGACCCAGCATGTCCGGATTCCGGGGCCAGCTTGCTGCATCGTCCATCAGATCACCAACATGGGCGGCGGTCAGGTCAACCCGGCCCTTGACCGGTTTCCGGCCGCACCAGACGAAGCCCTTCTTCACCTCCAGCCGCGTCGCATCGAACGCAATCTGCCCTGCGCCATCCAGCGTTGCGCCGGTGCAGTCCAGTTGCCCGCCGACCGTGGCCCCGTTCACATCGACCGTGCCGGTGGCGGTCAGGTTGCGCAGGAACAGGCCCGCCGTCACCTGCACGCCCTGGGCATCCAGCGCCTCGCCCCGCTTGCCGTCGACCATCGGACCGACAAATGTCGCGCGGTCGCAGACCAGTTGCCCGCCGACTGTGGCCCCACTCACATCGATCGTGCCCGTGGCGGTGACGTTGCTCAAGAACAGGCCGGCCGTCACCTGCACGCTTTGGGCATTCAGCGCTCGCCCTCCCGCGCCGTTGAAGGTCGAGCTGTCGCAGTTCAATTGCCCGCCCACCGTGGCCGCGTTCACAGCGACCATGCCCGTGGCGGTTACATTGCGTAGGAACAGGTGCGCCGTCACCTGCACGTCCTGAGCCAGCAGCGCCATGCCCCGCTCGCCGTTGACGATCGGACCAACAAGGGTCGCGTTGTCGCACGACAGTTGCCCGCCGATTGTGGCCCCGTTCACATCGACCGTGCCCGTAGCGGTGATATTGCTCAGGAACAGGCTACCCGTCACCTGCACGCCCTGGGCATCCAGCGCCTTGCCACGCTTGCCGTCGATCATCGGACCGACAAAGGTCGCGCGGTCGCAGACCAGTTGCCCGCCGACTGCGGCCCCCATGACATCGACCGTGCCCGTGGCAGTGACATTGCGCAGGAGCACACTCCCGGCCACCGTCATCTGCTGCGCAAACAGCCCTTGGCGCAAGTCGCTGTCGTCAAGGCTGAGCAATTTGAGGTTGGCCTGACCCAGCCGGGGTTGCGCCAAAAAGGTGCAGGCATGCAGCACCGTCTGCCCCCGGGCGGTGGCGTGGCGCAGGTCCAGCATGCCCTCGATCCACGCACCTTGCAGCCAGACACCGACCTGGTCCAGCCCGCACTCCGTCGTGCCTCCGGTGATCAGCAGGCGCAGCAGATCGGCGCGGACCGTGCGGTCGGGGGTGGCGACCGAGGGCCGTGCGCCCAGATCGCAAGGCAACCCCGTCCGGCAGGCCGCGATCAGCGCGGTCTCGGCCGGGGTGGGGGCGTCGGCGCCGGTTTGCGCCTCGAACGCGGCAATGGTGGTAAGTGGCATCGGGGCCCTCCTTCGTCATGCAGCCTGCGGCGACCGGGGCGGTTTGGCAAGCACGCCGCCGGTGGCCCGTCAGGGCGAAAGGGGCAAGGGGGGCACGCGGTTGCGGGGCCGACCCGCCCCCTGCCGTCAGTCCGGCCGCGCCAGCGTGATCAGGTCGCGCACGATGGCATAGTCCAGATAGCCCAGCCGGGCGACGGGGTGAAAGCGGGTCACGTCGAACCGCCCGTCGATCAGGCAATCGTCGGAAAGGTGGATGCCGGTCACCTCGCCCAGTACCAGCGCGTTGCCGTCGCCTTGCAGCGTCAGGATCCGGGTGACGACACATTCCAGCGCGGCGGGGGCAGCGGCGACGCGGGGACAGTCGATGGTCAGGCAGGGGGCCCTGGCAATCCCGGCATGGGTGAATTCATCCGTGCCATGCGGCAGCCGGGCCGAGGTTGCCGACATCGCCTGCAACATCGCCTCGGCCACGATGTTGACGCAGAACACGCCCGCCGCCTCGACGTTGCGCAGGCTGTCCTTGCGGCCGGTCGAGGCGAACATCACCTGCGGCGGCTGATAGGCGACGGCGTTGAAGAAGGAATAGGGGGCAAGGTTGTCGCCCTGCGCAGCGCGGGTCGAGATCCAGCCGATCGGGCGCGGGGTGACGATGGCATTGAACGGGTTGTGCGGCAGGCCGTGGCCATCGGCGGGGCGGTAGAACATCGGGGCGGACCTTTGGCTGCAACAACGCGCGGTGCGCCGGTCTTGCCGCTGGCGGTGCGAAAGGCAAGGGGGGTCATGGGTCGGCCCCGCATGCGCCCGTGCGGTCGGCCCGGGCGTGTCGGTCGGGGGGGCACTGCGACCAAACACTGATCCCATCGCGCCGCAACCCATTCCAGGGCAAGGATCGCACCAGCAAAGTCCGGGATCAAGCGCCCTGGCCTGTGGGGCGGACGCGGGCTGCGGTCTTGTTGGCAAAGGCTGCCAGCCGGGCGCGCGCTTCGGGCTGGGTGTTGACGACGCCGGCCACCACGGCCTCGGCATAGGCGGCGTCAAGGGCGGACATGTTGCCCAGATGGCTGATGGCCGAACAGATGGCAAAGTTCGACAAGGGCAGGTTGCGGGCGGCTGCGTGGGCCAGATCCAGCGCCATGTCCAGGCTGGACCCATCGGTGCGGTATTGCACCAGCCCGACATCCATCGCCTCGGCCCCCTGATAGACCCGGCCGGTCAGCATCATGTCGATCATGCGCGCCTTGCCGACCAGCCCGGCCACCCGGATCGTCGCGCCGCCGCCGGTGAACAGGCCACGCTGACCTTCGGGCAGGGCGAAATAAGTGGTCGCGTCGGCAACCCGGATATGGGCGCTGGCGGCCAGTTCCAGCCCGCCGCCCACCACTGCGCCTTTCAGCGCCGCGATGATCGGTACGCCGCCGTATTCCATCTTGTTGAACGCCTCGTGCCAGCGCAGGCACAGATGCATGAAATCCGCAGGGCTGCGGTCGGCCTGATGGTGTTCGACCAGATCAAGGCCGGCACAGAAATGGTCGCCGGCGGCCGCCAGCACCACGGCCCGCACGCCCGCACGCGGGGCGGCGGAAAACAGCGCCACCAGATCCTCGATCGAGGCTTCGTCCAGCGCGTTACGTTTGGCCGGGCGGTTCAGGGTGGCAATCAGAACGCCATCGGGGTGCAGGTCCAGCGTCAGGTTGGTCAGGTTCAGGGCGGTGATGTCGATGGGCAAGGCCATGCCTCCAGTTCAGGTGTGCCGGGTTGCGACGGTGTTACGGCCAGATCGGGTCGCGCGAAACAGGCTTTCGCCATGGGCGCTTTTTGGGCCGACATCGGCGGGTGGACCGGCGGGTGGACCGGCGGGCGGGCTTGGGGGGGGGCCGCCGGAGCGTGGCCGCTTGGCGTCAGCGCGGGGTGGGCGCGGGGCAGGCGGGCTGGGCGGGGTGTGGGTGGGGTGCAAGCCCCGGCCCCCGGTGGTTGTCGCCCAGCGTTCGCAAACAGTGACGCATTGGGACTGCCATGGCGCCCCGCCCCCCACTGACCGCCACAATCGCACGGAGCCCGGTCCGCAACCGGCGCACGGACTGCAAGGGGCGGCAAGGGGGCACGCCGACCCAGCCCGTGGCGAAACCGCGCGAACAGGGTTGCCAATCGGCGCAGGCCATGTCCGCAGCGGAAAGCAAACTGCGACGCGAAAAAGCAGGGTCCGGCAAGGCAGGATCAACACGGCGCCCATTGCGGCGCGGCAGGGTCAACACGGCGCGCATTACGGCGCGGCGGGATCAACACGGCGCGCGTCACGGCGCGGCGGGATCAACACGGCGCGCATTGCGCCGTGGCTGGCCCCGCGCCTGCCCGGTTTCGTGGACCGCGATCCGGGCGAGGCCATCCACATCGTCTGGTCAGTATGGAACGACCCGGCCGACAAGGATGCCTGCAATCCGGATATCCAGCATGGCACCAGCAACTGGCCCGACCAGAA
>Ga0105046_10003094_pt1 | contig 26333 bp, 23 predicted proteins | sample MAT03_FD_78385 | JGI IMG/M metagenome (GOLD analysis project Ga0105046, IMG submission 78385) | Freshwater microbial communities from Lake Fryxell liftoff mats and glacier meltwater in Antarctica - MAT-03 (megahit assembly) | ecosystem: Environmental > Aquatic > Freshwater > Ice > Liftoff...
CTGCCTGCTTGGCCTCTGCCTGGTTGGTGCGCCGCTGGCCGCACAGACGCAGCCCACCGCCAAACTCCGGCCCGAGTTCGTGGCGATTGGGCCCGGCCCCATGACGATGGGCGCCGATGCGACATCGGGATCGGCGTCGTGGCACCACGCGCTCGAAGTGCTGCACATCTTTCGCGAGACCGCCCGGCTACGCGGCATCGACTACCGCCTGGTCGGCGCACAGCGCCAGGAACCGCTGTTCCTCTACATCGGCTGCGCCGACAGCCGCGTCCCGGCCAACTCGGTGACCGGCACTAAGGTTAAGCCGGGCGAGCTGTTCGTGCACCGCAACATCGCCAACCTGGTGATGCCCAGTGACATCAACGCGATGAGCGTGTTGCAGTACGCCGTGGACGTGCTCGACGTGAAGCACGTGCTGGTGACTGGCCACTACGGTTGCGGCGGCGTGAAGGCGGCCAGGTCGGGTCAGCAGCACGGGCTGGTGGATCACTGGCTCGGGCCGATCCGCAACGTGCTCCGCTGGAATGCCCAGGAGCTGAACGCGATTGCCGACCCGCAGGCCCGCTTCGACCGTCTGGTCGAACTGAACGTGCTCGAGCACCAGCAGGCCTGGGCGCGCGGCCGCCGGCCGCTGCGGCACGGCCTCGTCTACGACCTGAAGGACGGGCTGCTGCACGAGATTGCCACCGGCATCGACTCGCAGGACGCCGCCGGCCATCTGGCCGACCGTCGGCTGTCTGGTGTGCCCGCTGGTCCTCCGCCACTCGAGCGGGCGGGTGGCCGGGCCAATTCTGGCCGGCGAGGGGCTCGCCGACGACATCGCCGACCGGGTGCTGGAGCGCCTCAGGGAAGCCGACGCCAAGCGTCGCCACGGGCGGCAGATCGCCCGCCGATCGGCCACCTTTACTCTGGCTGGGAACTACCTAATTCGGCCGCCAGGTCGACGAATGGGGCATTGGCGCAGGCCCGGGGATTGGCACGTCCCTTGAAGTCATGCCGGGCATGAGCACAATCGCAACACCCACATACCGCGACGACGTTCACCGACCGGCTGCTACACTCACACCGAACCGGCGCCTACCGGTAGCCCGGCCCTGGCGGCGCGCGCTCTTCGCCTTCACGGGGGCCACAAGGGTGGAACTCGGCAGCGTCCGTTCAATCGAGGCCGCGTGCATCGTCGCCGACGATCCGGGCGAAGTGGTGCGCGGCGCCAAGCCGATCAGTGCGGCCGACCGCGACCGGATGCGCGAGCAGCACATCGCGCGGCTGCTGGCCGACTATCGTCGGCAGACCGCCAACTGACCGTGGCCCGAGCCGTTACGCGCTGTCGTCCTGCCGCTTCGGCCGGCGATTGCTCTCGAGCACCTTCTTGCGCAGGCGGATGCTCTTGGGCGTGATCTCGACGAGTTCGTCGTCGTTGATGAACTCGATCGCCTGCTCCAGCCCCATCAGCCGGGGCGGCACGATGCGGATGGCCTCGTCGGCCGACGAGGCGCGCATGTTGGTCTGCTTCTTCTCCTTGCAGATGTTCACGTCGAGGTCGTTGACGCGCGAGTTCTCGCCGACGATCATGCCCTCGTAGACCTCAGTGGTCGGCTCGATCATCATCGTCGCGCGTTCCTGCAGGTTAGCCATGGCAAAGGCCGTGGCCACGCCCGTGCGGTCGGACACCATCGCGCCGGTGGGCCGCGCCTGGATCGGCCCGTGCCAGGGTTCCCACTCGGCGAACACGTGGTTCATCATGCCGGTGCCCTTGGTGTCAGTCAGGAACTGCGAACGGAAGCCAATCAGCCCGCGCGCCGGGATGCGGAACTCGAGGCGCACGCGGCCGCTGCCATGATTGACCATCTTGGTCATGGTGCCGCGACGCATGCCGACGCCGGCAATCACCGCGCCCTGGAACTCTTCGGCCACGTCGATGACCAGATCCTCGATCGGCTCCATCTTCACGCCGTTGATGTCCTTGGTGACGATCTCGGGCCGCGAGACCTGCACTTCGTGACCCTCGCGGCGCATCATCTCGATCAAGATGGCGAGCTGCAGCTCACCGCGGCCGAGCACCTTCATCTGCTCGGGCGTGGCCGTGGGTTCCACGCGCAACGACACGTTGCCGAGCAGTTCCTTGTCGAGCCGGTCGCGCAGGTGGCGCGACGTGACGAAGGTGCCGTCACGGCCGGCCAGCGGCGAGGTGTTCACGCCGAAGATCATCGACACGGTGGGCTCGTCGACGGCGATCGTCTGCAGCGCCTCGGGGAACTCGGGGTTACTGATGGTCTCGGCGATGTTGATGTCTTCGATGCCGGCGAGGCACACGATGTCGCCGGCCTGCGCGTCGTTGATCTCGATGCGCTTCAAACCGTCGAACGCGAACAGCTTCGTCACCTTGGTCTGCTGGGCAGAGCCATCGAGCTTCAGCACCACGATCGGATCGCCGACCTTGACGCGGCCGCGGAAGATCCGACCAATCGCGATGCGGCCCAGGTAGTCGCTCGCGTCGAGGTTCGCCACGAGCATCTGCAGCGGCTTCTCGGGGTCGCCTTTGGGCGGCGGCACGTGCGCCACGATGGCGTCGAACAGGGGGCGCAGCGTTTCGCCGGGCACGGCGAGGTCGGTCGTGGCGGTGCCGGCGCGACCGCTGGTGTAGAGCACCGGAAACTCAATTGTCTCTTCGGATGCGTCGAGGTCGATGAACAGGTCGTAGACCTCGTTGAGCACTTCCTGCGTGCGCGCGTCCGAGCGGTCGATCTTGTTGATCACGACCACCGGCGGCAGGCCGCGTTCGAACGCCTTGCGCAGCACGAAGCGGGTCTGCGGCAGCGGCCCTTCGGCGGCATCGACCAGCAGCACCACGCCGTCCACCATCGACAACACGCGCTCCACTTCCCCGCCGAAGTCGGCGTGGCCGGGGGTGTCGACGATGTTGATGAGGATGTCGCCGTAGTGCACGGCGCAGTTCTTGGCAAGAATGGTGATGCCGCGCTCGCGCTCGAGCTCGTTGCTGTCCATGGCGCGGTCGGTGACGCGCTCGTTGGCGCGGAACACGCCCGACTGGCGGAACATCGCATCGACCAGCGTGGTCTTGCCGTGGTCGACGTGGGCGATGATGGCGACGTTGCGGCGCAGGGGATTGACCACGCTCTCTGTGGTCGATGACGGTGCAGACATCCGCCTATTATACCCTTCGACCCGCTCAGGGCAGGCGCTTCCAGCGGACGACTTGACCTAGAAGACGCCGGGCAGGTCGTCCTTGGTCGCGCGCAAGAGGTCGAGCACGGCGCGACGATCGACGGCCGTCAGGTGCGTGTATTTCGATTCGGGCTTGGCCGCCGACAGCACCGTCTCGAGGCGGCGATAGGTGGCCTGGCGCACCGCCGGCGGCAACGACGCGAACGCCTTCGAGTAGATGGTGTAGCTCAGCGGGTACTTCATCAGCCGGTCCTCGAGCCGCAGCTCCCGCAGCGAGCGCCCTGACGCGTCTTTGGGCCCCTGCGCCGAGAACCACTCGGTGAAGCCCGAAGCGCCTTGCACCGTGCCGAGCGGCACCTCGTCCACGAACAACAGGTAGTCGGCCAGTTCGTCCACGGCCTCGCGCACGCGCGCCGTCAGCACCGGCTCGTGATTGACGTCGACCAGCGCGTCGGCCAGCGCGGCGGGCGTGACCAGGCGGTGCTCCCAGGCGGCGCGCGTCATCAGGTTCATGGCGTGCATCTGGTGTTCGAGCACGAGCAGCGCCGCGATGTCGGAATGGGGCGTCAGGTAGTCGCCGATCCCCCGCAGGGCCGGCGCGTCAGCCAGCGTCGCGAACACCGGCGGCGGCGCCATCTGCTCGGGCCCCACCGCGTGCGGGCCAATCAGCGCCGTGTTGCCCATGTGACGCCGCGGCACCTTCGCCCCCGTCACATACCATCCGCCCCACCGCCGGCTGAGCGGCTCGCGGTGGTCGGTGAGGCCGCCGCTAGCGTAGTCGCGATCCGACTTGCGCGGAAACGTGGACATCACGAACACACCGGGTACTGCGCGCGTGTCCCACGACAGGTGGCACGACAGACAGGTCTCGCTGCGATTGAACCGGGGCGTGGGACCGTCGGTCTGACCGAGCTGGTAGAACACGGTGCCCAGGCGTGGATCCTGCGCCGCCACTTCGAGCAGCGGCGCGCCACGCACCCAGGCCACGCTGATGTCGTCGTTGAAGTAGACCGCGCGCGGATTGGCGGCCGAGATGTAGGAGGCCTGCAGGCTGGTCTGCGAGTAGACCAGCGCCTGCGACGTGGGCGAGATGCCAAAGGCGTCGAGCACCGACGTCAGGTAGCCGCGGCCCCCGGGCTCGAACGTGAGCGCCAGCTCGCCGCGCTCGAGCCTGGCATTGACGCCCGCCGCCACGTCCGCCGGCTGGGTGGCGCCGTAGCGCATGGCCGGATGGTGCCGCGACTCGGGAAACGCATCGCTGCGCTGCGCGTACAGGCCGACGACGGTGAGCCAGAGCGCCGCGAACGCGGCAACGAGCGGAAGGTAGCGGGCAGCGTTCATACGGGCTGAGACACGAAGGGCGGAGGCCTCTGCGCCTCCGCCCTTCATTATGCATCCTGCCCCCCGGGACCCGAGCCCCGGCACCCACCCTAAAGCAGCCCTAAAGCGGATTATCCGGGAACATCATCGTGCGCCACATGTGCGCCGTGGGGCTGTTGTCGTGGCCCAGCCCTTCTTTCGGCTGCTTGAACTGCCGGCCCATGATGTCGATGAACGGCTCGATCGACGCCTTCGCGTTCGGGTCGAAGGCGTAGAGGTCGTTCACCGTCACCATGCGCGCCTCGAAGTACCACTTGTGGTTGCGCGCCTCTTCGTAGGCGGCCTTGATGTGCGGCTGCGGCTCGTAGTCCTTGCCGTAGATGCGGGTGTAGAGCTCGGGATACTCGTAGCCGTGCGCCGAATCGGGATAGAAGCGCAGGGCCTGGTGGAACTTGATCGCCCAGGTGACCTTCGGCGACACGTACGGCTCGACCAGTTGCGCACCCCACCAGCCGTGATCGACCTTCACCAGGTTCTGCACCACGTCGTGCAGCAGGCAGGCCATGACGATCTCTTCGCTCATGCCGGTCTTCAGCGCGCGCGTGGCGCTCTGCAGCACGTGGTTGGCCGGCGCGAAGCGCTTCTCGTAGAACTCGAGCAGGGTCGGCCTGGCCGACATCGGCGCCAGCAACGGCATCGTGCGGTTGTCGGCCGGTCCCTGCGGCGCAAAGAGACTGCCCACGCCGCGGCGCACGGTCGCATCGGCCGGCGCCGGCACCACCTGCTCCTCGACCAGCGTCAGGCTGCTCGTCGCCTCGGCGTCGAGCTTCTCGACCATGTAGTGCTCGAGCGCCTCGGCCTTGGTTTCCGGATCCATCGCCTCGACGATCGCCAGTCCGCCGAGACTGGCGATGAACGCGCGACGATCGATGTCCATGTTGCCCATGCCCATACAGTCGGCCTCCCTCGCGGAATGATCAGCGGAATCGAAACTACGCCGCAGCCGCCTTGGACGGCGTGGCGAGCACCTGGTCGAACACCTGCACGGCCTTCTGCATCTCGGCCATCGTGCCTACCGAGATGCGCACATGCGTCTTCTCGTAGGGCGGGAAGTCGCGGGCCACGAGCACGCCGTGGCGTTCGCAGGCCTCGCGGAACTGCCGCGACGGCCGCGCGAGGTCGACGAACAGGAAGTTGGTCTGCGAGTTGGTCGGCGTGTAGCCGCGATCCGCGAACCACTTCTGCGTGAAGGCGCGGGCGTCGGCGTTGCGCACCTGCTCGCTCTTGACCCAGGCCTCGGGCACGTTCAACGCCGCCTTGGCGCCGAGCAGCGCCATCACGCTGATGGAGTCGATGTCGTCCCACGCCCGCATCCTGGCGATCGTGTCCTTGTGCGCGACGGCATAGCCGATGCGCAGGCCGGCCATGCCGAAGCACTTCGAGAACGTGCGCGCCACGACCACCCGCGGATTCTGCACCGCCAGCGGAATCATGGTTTCGTAGCCGGCCATCGTGCCGTATTCGAAGTACGCCTCATCGACCAGCACGGTCGTGTCGGGCGACTGCTTCATGAGCGTCGTCAGGTAGCTGCGGGTGTCCGAACCGGTCACCGCCGTGGCCACCGGGTTGTTCGGGTTGCAGAAGAAGACCAGCCCGGAGCCGACCGAGGCCTTCTGCAGCGCGTCGAGATCCATCGTGAGGCTCGACGAGAGCTTCACGCCGGTCATCGGATGCCCGAGCAGGCGCGCGTAGTCGGCGCACTCTTCGTAGGCGGGGATGGCCGCCACGAGGCCCGCGGTCTTGGTGGTGAAGACGTGCGTCGAGGTGCGAAGGATCTGCGTCGACCCGGAACCGAGCAGCACGTTCTCGGCCTTCACCTTGTGCTTCGCGGCCACGAGCGCGGTCACTTCATCCGCGGTGGCGAAGGCATAGCGTCCGGCTTCGCCGAGCGCACCACGCACGGCCGACAGCACCTCGGGATGGCAGCCGAGCGGGTTCTCGTTGCTCGACAGAATCACCGGCGGGATTCCGCCCTGCGCCATCAGCGGCTCGCCGCCGAAGAGCGTGGCTTCACGGCCGCGCGCGCCCACCCACAGGCCGGCGGCGCCGGCGCCAACCGTGTGCACGAACGAGCGTCGCGAGAGCGGCATGACTGAGAACCCCTTGATCTTCGACATGGCTAACGCCCTCCCTGGCGGGAGGTGCTCGGCGCGCCGGCGAGCACGGTCTTGAACACCGCCACGGCGCGCTGCATCTCGTCCATCGTGCCAATCGAGATGCGGCAGTATTCTTTCTCGAACGGCGGAAAGTCGCGGCCCACGAGCACCCCCGCGGCGCGGCAGGCATCACGGAACCCCGCCGCCGGCCTGTTGATCTTCATGAACAGGAAGTTGGCCTGCGAGTCGGCGCCGGTCACGCCCAGGTCGGCCAGCGCCTTCACCGTGAAGGCCTTGGCGGCGGTGTTGCGCGTGCGCTCCGCGTCGATGTGCGGCTGATTGGCCAGCGCCACCATGGCGCCGCCGAGCGTGAGCGTGCCGAGCCCGTAGGGCATCTTGAAGGCGCCCACCGCCTTGATGGCGGCCGGTGCGCCAATCGCGTAGCCGGCACGCAGGCCCGCCATGCCGTAGGCCTTCGAGAAGGTGCGCGTCACGAACACGTTGGGGGTGGCGAGCGCGAGCGGAATCGCCGACTCGTACGAGGCATCGGTCACGTAGTCGTGGTACGCCTCGTCGATGAGGATCACGGTGTCGGGCGAGGCCGCGCGGATGGCCTTCACCGTGTCGGCCACGGCGGTCTTGCCGTGCACGGTGGAGGTCGGGTTGTTGGGATTGCAGAAGAACACCAGACCGGCGCCCTTCGACGCAAGGACGAGCTTCGCCAGATCGATGCGCAGAGCGGCATCGAAGCCCACCTCGCGCACCGGCGAGCCAATCTTCCTGGCCATGTCGCGCGGCGCCTCGAACGAGGGCCAGGCGGTGACCAGCGGCCTGGCCGGCGAGGTGAAGGCGCGGACGGCATGCGAGAGGAGGTCGCCCGATCCGGGCCCGAGCACGATCTGGTCACGCGTGGCGCCGAACTTCTGCGCCAGCGCGCCGATGAGCGCGCCCTCGGTCTGCGTGGCGTTGAAGGGATACCGCGACGCCTCGGGGAACTTGCCGATGATGGCATCGAGCACGTGTTGACCCGGTCCGAGCGGGTTCTCGTTGCTCGAGATGCGCACCATCTTCGCGTTGGAGGCGCCGGCTTGAGCCTCGACATGGCCGGCCATCATGGCCTCCCGGCCGCGCGCCGAGATCCAGTCGTGGCTCGCTGGAGCGGGCTCGAACATCCCAGTGAAGAGCCGCCGGCGTGTCAGCGACATACGTGACCTCCTGTGTCTTGCGGCGTCGAATGCGTGCCGGTCAGAGAACGATGCCGAGGATTCTACCGCCAGTTCGAGCCGTGCGGGCACTTTTTGTCAGGGCCGGGATTGGGCCGCCACCAGCGCCATCCACCGGCCATCGGGCGACACCGCCAGACGCGTGAGCGGGCCGATGCCGACATCGGCCAGCAGGGTCCAGCCCTCTTGGCCGGGCCGCCACCAGTGCACTTCCCCACCCTTGGTCATGAACAGGGTGCCGTCGGGTGCCCATGCCGCATCGCGGTCCGCGCTGCCCGGCAGTGCTGCCACGAGTGGGCGGATCTCGCCGGTGGCGGGCAGCCATTCCTTGACCGTCCAGGCCTCGCCCTCGCGCTGCACGAACGAGATCGTGGCCCCCGGACGCCCCGCCAGCGCGGGACGCCGCAGCACCGCGCGGCCGATGTCGGTGGCTACCACGCGCGCGGCGCCGGTCTTCGTGTCGGCAATCTGCAGGGTGGCCGGCGTGCCCAGCACGTAGACCGCGAGCCGCCCGGCGTCGACCCAGGCGTGATAGCCGGCCGGCTTCACGTCTCGCAGTACCAGCGTGGGGGCGGCGCCGTCACCGGCAAACTGCCACACGCGCTGCGTGCCGTCGGCTTCGACGCGAATCGTGGAAACCCCGGCGTCGTCGAGCATCACCGTGGGCGAGTACTCGGACTCCGGCGTGCGCGTGAACTGCCGGATCTGGCGGGTTTGCAGTTCGACGAAGTAGATGTCGGTCTGCTTGCCGTCGCGGTTCGACGTGAAGAGCAGGCTGCGCCCGTCGGACCCGAAGTAGGGTTGGTTGTCGTAGCCGTTGGGATTCTCGGAGGCCACGCGGGCCGGCCCCATCGTGGGCGCCGTGGGCGTGAGGCGCATCGGCGCCAGATAGATGTCGGTGGCGGGCGGCGGCGCCGTCTGGGCGTGAACGAGGGGCGCGCCGCTGAGGGCCGCGTAGACGCACAGAGGAATAGTGAGCCGGGCGATCATGCCCGTCACTATACTCGCCGCGTCCGCACGGCCCTCCGAGCACGGGCTCAGGACGGCCCAGAACTACCTTGATTCCAGCAAGTTACACGGCCGTTACAGGCGGCCGGGCGGCCTTCATTTGGTATGCTGCTGGGGCAGCCGCCATGGTTCGTTCCCCCGCCCCCCAAGTGATCGAGATACCGCCCGCCGCCGACGACACCGTGGCCAAACGGTCGGGACGCCGCCGCAAGTCCACCGAAGGCCAGGCCCAGATCGCCGACTGGGCGTCGCTCGCGCGGGACGATCTCGGCAATGCGGCGCTCTATATCAATCGCGAACTGAGCTGGCTCGAGTTCAACCGCCGCGTGCTGGCGCAGGCGTCCGACGACACACACCCCCTGCTCGAGCGCGTGAAGTTCCTGGCCATCTCGGCCACGAACCTCGACGAGTTCTTCATGGTGCGCGTGGCCACGCTGCTCAAGAAGTTCCGTGCCGGCATCGACGACACCTCGATTGACGGCCTGAGCACCGACGAAGAGCTGGCCGTCATCCGCGCACGCGCCAACGAGCAAATGGCGGAGCAGGCCCGCTGCTGGACCGAACAGCTCCGCCCACAGCTGGCCGCCGAGGGCATCCACTTCCTCGACCAGTCCGACTTCACGCCCGCGATCGATGCCTGGGTCACCGCCTATTTCGAGGCGCAGGTGTTCCCGGTGCTCACGCCGCTGGCGTTCGACCCGGGTCATCCGTTTCCCTTCATCTCGAACCTGAGCATGAACCTGGCGGTGCGCGTGCGGCACGGGGGCCGCATCAAGTTCGCGCGCGTGAAGGTGCCAGGCATGCTGCCCCGCTTCGTGGCGCTGCCGGCTGGCCTCGGGCCGTCCCCCGGTACGACGTTCGTGTTCCTGGGCGACGTCATCCGCCGCAACATCAGCGCGCTCTTCCCCGGCACGCAGGTGGAAGGCGCCCACCTCTTCCGCGTCATCCGCGACACCGACATGGTGATCCAGGAAGACGAAGCTGACGACCTGCTGGAATCGGTCGACCGCGGGCTGAAGCAGCTGCGCTACGGCGCCGTGTCCTTGCTGCAGGTGGAAGCCGACATGCCGCGGCGGGTGCTGGACATCCTGATCGACAACTTCGAGGTCGACCACGACGTGGTGGTGCGCAGCAACGCGCGCATGGGCCTGGGCGACTGGACGCAAATCTCGGCGCTGCATCGGCCGACGCTGAAGGATCCCGTGTTCCACCCGCGCACGTTGTGGGCGCCCGACGACGCCGACCGCGTGTTCGAGCAGATCGCGGACCAGGACTTCATGGTCCACCACCCGTTCGACTCGTTCACCTCGGTGGAGACGTTCCTGAAGGCCGCCATTGCCGACCCGCTGGTCGTGGCGATCAAGATCACGCTCTACCGCATCGGCGCCGACTCGCCGCTCGTCGACCTGTTGATTCAGGCCGCCGAGCAGGGCAAGCAGGTGGCGGTGCTGGTCGAGCTCAAGGCGCGTTTCGACGAGCGCAACAACATCGCGTGGGCGACGCGGCTGGAATCAGCCGGCATCCACGTGGTCTACGGCCTGGTCAACATCAAGGTGCACTGCAAGCTGTGCCTGGTCGTGCGCAAGGAAACCGGCGGCATCCGCCGCTACGCGCACCTGGCCACGGGCAACTACAACCGCGTCACCTCGCGCATCTACACCGACATCGGCATCTTCACGGCCGACGAGGCGATCGTCGACGACGTGAGCGAGGTGTTCAACACCCTCACCGGCTACTCGAACAAGCGCAGCTACCGCGCGTTACTTGTGGCGCCGTCGGGCCTGCGGCCCGGCATTCGCGCGCTCATCGAGCGCGAGGTGGATCACGCCAGGGCGGGCCGGCCCGCCGGCATCGTGATCAAGAACAACGCGGTGGCTGACCTCGCCACCATCAAGCTGCTCTACCGCGCCTCGCAGGCGGGCGTGCCGATTGATCTAATCGTGCGCGGCGTGTGCTGCCTGCGCCCCGGCGTGCCGGGCTTCAGCGACCACATCCGCGTGCGTTCGATCGTCGGCCGGCTGCTCGAGCACTCGCGCCTCTATTCGTTCGAGAACGCCGGCGAGCCCGAGCTCTACATCGGCAGCGCCGATCTGATGGAACGCAATCTCGACCGGCGCGTCGAGGTGCTCTTCCCCGTGACTGACGCCGACCTGCGCACCCACTTGCGCGAGGTCGTACTCGACGCGCTGCTCAAGGACACCGCCCGTGCGTGGCTGCTCAAGGCCAACGGCCGCTACGAGCGGGCCGAGCCGGGCGCCAAGCCGGTGGACTCGCAGAACGACCTGCTCGACTGGTACTCGGCCAGCGCCCGCGACGACGCCTGACGCCAGTGGCGGCTTGGTGTCTAGCCGTGCCTCTGTGAGGCGCGGGCTGACACGGTGGGGGTCCTCAGGTCGAGTTGAGTGTTCTATCGAACGTGCGGTTGGCCGACATCGCGGCAGAGCCTACGTCCAGCGGAAGAGTTTGAGCGCGAGCGCGAACGAGGCGCCGCCCCACACCGTGAGCACGGCCAGCTCGCGCCAGAGCGCCGCCAGCGGCTCGCCGTCGTTCATCACGGCGCGCAGCGCGTCGTTGAGCGCTGTGAGCGGCAGCGCCTGCACGAACGGCTGCAGCGCGTCCGGGAAGTTCGCCGACGAGAAGAACACGCCCGAGAACACCCACATCGGCACCATCACCAGGTTGAGCATGCCCGACACGCCTTCGACGGTCTGCGCGCGGCTCGACACGAGCAGCGCGATGCCGCCGAAGGCGAGCGCGCCGAGCAGCGACACCACGGCCAGCGCCACGATGCTGCCGTGCACCGCCACGCCGAACGCGATCCAGCCGAAGGCCACGAGCACCGTGGCTTCACCCACCAGGAACGCCAGGCGGCTGCCCAGGAGCGACAGCAGGTAGGCGGAACGCGGCATGGGCGTTGCCACGAGCCGCTTCAGCAGCTTTCGGGTGCGCGCGGTGACGATGGCGAAGCTCGTGCTCCACATGCCCGTGCCCATGATGTTCATGCCGAGCAAGCCGGGCACGAGCCAGTCGATGTAGCGCGAGCCCACGGCGCGCACGGCATCCTGCCGCGGCTCGAACGCATCGGCGCGTCCCGCCGCGCGCTGCAGGGCCACATCCACGGCCAGGCGGGCCAACCGGCTCTCGGCCCGAGCCGGATCGAAGCGATAGATCGGCACGGCGCCAGGCGTGACCACCACCTGCACGACGCCGTCGCGCAGCGCGCGCTCGACGCCGCCCGGCGCCACCAGCCGCACCTCGAACCCGCCGGCGCGCCGCAGGGCCTCCGTAGCCGCCTCCGTGGCGGCGTCATCGGCGGCGCCCGTGGACGGCCCCGCCACCGCGGCCGCGCCGAGCGCACGCTCGATGCCCACGAGCACCGGCTCGTCCACCCGCGTGCGGAAGGCGATGCCCAGCGCGCAGGTCATGATGACCGGGAAGGCAAACACCCAGAACACCGCTTCGGGTTCGCGCAGGAACTCGCGCATCCGCGCCGTCGTGAGTTCCCGCAGCGCAGGCCAGAACGGCGCCCGGCCCATCGACTCAGCCATCACGCAGATGCCTTCCGGTAAGCGCCACGAACACATCCTCGAGGGTGGCACTGTGCGTGGTGAGGTCGCGCACGGCGCTACCGGTCTCGGCCAGCGCGCGCAGCACGGCGGGAATCGTCTCGTGGATGGCCGTGCTGCCGAGCGTGACCAATCCGTCGCTCACGCGCGCCTCGCGCACGCCGGGCAGTGACTCGACGGCCGCGACCGGCGGTGCCACCGCGCCGTCGGCGAGCCGCACTTCCACGACCTGAGCCGCGCCGAGCGAGGCGATGAGTTCGGCCGGCGTGCCGAGCGCGATCAGGCGCCCGCGATCGACCACCCCCACGCGGTCGCAGAGCGTCGACGCCTCATCCATGTCGTGGGTGGTCAGCAGGATGGTGCCGCCGCTCGCCTTGAACCGCGTGAGCACGTCCCAGAGCTGCAGCCGCGACTGCGGATCGAGGCCGGTCGTGGGCTCATCGAGGAAGAGCACGTCGGGCGCGCCGGCCAGCGCGCAGGCCACCGACAGGCGCTGCTTCTGCCCGCCCGAGAGCTTGCCGACGCGCGCGTCGGACTTCGACTCGAGTCCCACCAGAGCCAGCAACTCGTGCAGCGAGGGGCCGGCCGGATAGAACGAACGGAACAGCCGCAGCGTTTCGGCCACCGACAGCTTCTCGGACAGTTGCGTCTCTTGCAGTTGGATGCCCAACCGCGGCCGCAGATCCGCGGCGCTGTCGGCCCAGCGGCGGCCGAGCACCTCGACCACGCCGGCGTCAGGGGTGAGCAGGCCTTCGAGCATCTCGATGGTGGTGGTCTTGCCGGCGCCGTTCGGACCGAGCAGGCCGAAGCATTCGCCGCGCGCGACGACGAGGTCCAGACCATCGACCGCCAGCACCGAACCGTAGCGCTTGACCACCGCCCGGCACTCGAGCGCCACGTCTCGCGACATCCCGCCATTCTAGCGGGCCGAGCCGGAATTCGCAGTCCGACCAGCCGCGGCCGCGTTGCGCGACGCTACCGCGTGCCATACACTGACACTTGTCGTGTCCGCGACTATTGTCGTCATCGGCCCGGAGCGCACGCTCCCCACGCTACGCGCCAGATTCGAAACTGGCGGCCGCGTCCACAGCTTCACCGACACCGAAGCCATCGAGGCGCTCGAACACATCTTCCGTCACCGTCCGCGCATCGTGGCGATTGAGCGCGAGTTCTCGGGCACGTCACGAGGCGCGGCGCTGATCGGCCGGGTGAAGGACGACCCGTCTCTAGCGGAATGTGAAGTGCGCGTCGTCGCTCACGACGCGAGCCCGCGGCCCTCGGGCGTGCGACGCCCGTCGGCTCCCGAGGCTGAGCTGCCGCCGAGGGCCCTGCAGCAAGGCGTGAGGCGCGCGGCCCGGGTGCGCATTGCCGAAGGCATCGAAGTACTGGTGGACGGTGACCCGGCCCAGCTCCTCGACCTCTCGATCCTGGGCGCGCAGGTCGTCGCCTCGTTCGCGCTCAAGCCCAACCAGCGCGTGCGCGTGTCGTTTGCCGACGCGCGCGGTGTCGTGCGCTGCCTGGGGTCGGTGGCGTGGGCGTCGTTCGAGATGCCGAAGAACCTGCCGACCCGTTACCGTGCCGGCATCGAGTTCAACGGCGCCAATGCCGAAGCGCTCTCGCTGTTCTGCGAAAAACACCGAAGAATCTAGCGGGGCTCGGGGCTCGGTCCCCGAGTCCCGCCTTACTTCAGCCACGCGGCGAGGGGGCGATCGAGCCGGATGATCGTCTCGTCGCGGTCGGACCCGGTCGACACCAAGCCCACCGGCACACCGCTCACCTCTTCCAGCCTGGCGATGTAGCGCTGGGCCTCGGCCGGCAGCGCGGCATACGAGGTGGCGCCCTTGGTGGGCGCCGTCCAGCCAGGCCACGACTCGTAGACCGGCTCGACCGAGCTGTCGTTCGGCAGCGTGGCCGGGAAGTCGTGCACCTCCCGGCCGTTGATGCGGTAGGCCACGGCCACCTGGATCTGCTCCAGGCCGTCGAGCACGTCGAGCTTCGTGATTGCCAGCGCGCCGATGCCGTTGACCCGCGCCGCGTAGCGCACGGCCACCGCGTCGTACCAGCCGCAGCGCCGCGGTCGCCCGGTGGATGCGCCGTACTCGTGCCCGGTCTCGCGCAGGCGCTCGCCGAGCGCGTCGTGCAGTTCCGTCACGAACGGCCCCTCGCCCACCCGGGTCGCATAGGCCTTGGCCACGCCGAGCACGCCGCCGATCGCCTGAGGGGGCACGCCGAGGCCCGTGCAGACGCCGCCGATCGACGCGTTCGACGAGGTGACGAACGGATAGGTGCCGTGGTCGATGTCGAGCATCGTGCCCTGCGCGCCCTCGAAGAGCACGCGGCGTCCCTCGCGCATCGCCTGGTGCAGGAAGAGCGAGCCGTCCACCGCCCAGCCCTTCAGGCGCTCGCCTTGCGCCAGCAGCGTCTCGTAGACCTGACGCCACTCGAGGTGCGAGTCCTTGATCATCTGGTTGCGCGCGTGCACGTTGTCGCGGATCTCGTCGGCCAGGGCGGCCGTGTCGGCCAGGTCGCACAAGCGCACGCCGCGCCGGCCGATCTTGTCTTCGTAGGCCGGCCCGATCCCGCGCGAGGTGGTGCCGATCTTCCGTTCACCGCGGCGCGCCTCGCTCAGCACGTCCAGTTCGCGATGGTAGGGCAGGATCAGGTGCGCCCGGTCGCTCACGAACAGCCGGCCTTCGACGCTGATGCCCAGCCCTGCCAGTTCGTCGATCTCGGCAAAGAGCGCCGTCGGATCGACCACCACGCCGTTGCCGATGAGGCACGACACGCCGGCATGCAGGATGCCCGACGGAATCAGGTGCAGCACGAACTTCTGGCCGCGCACATAGACGGTATGGCCGGCGTTGTGGCCGCCCTGGTAGCGTCCGACCACGGAGAAATGCGACGTGAGCAGATCGACGATCTTGCCCTTGCCTTCGTCGCCCCACTGGGCGCCCAACACTGCAATGTTCATGAACGGATGTCCGGTCGCGGCCGAACTCGGTGAGACACGCGCGCCGCCGAGCCGCCGGGAACATCAGGATAGTGCAGGCGTTCCACCAAACGCCAGACGCGCGCACCGTTGAGCGCGCACCGTGATCGCCACGCGCCCCAGTCGGCATGTCCGCGAGCCGCTGCGTTGTCAACTTTTTCTGTTCGTAGTTTCACGTTGACAAGGCTCGCGCAGGTGCTTAGCTTCTACGTTCGCGCGGGAGAGTCCGCGCACCAGTTCCTCACCATGGCCACCGCCGCTCTCGCCGTTGCCCCCGCCGCCCTTCTGCCGCTCGGGTCGTGCCCGTCCGCGCCCGGACGCGCGGCTGGAGTTCGTTCATGATGGCGCCCCACGCCGGACTCGAACGCCGCGTGCTCGCATCGCTCGATGCGGCGCCGTCGCGCGTGCCCGTGGTGCTCGGCGGCTGCGGCACGGGCCGCACCACGCTGCTGCACGGTGTGGCCGATCGCCTCGGCCGCGCCAGTTGCCAGTACGTCGACGTGGAACGCGCCACGAGCACGCCGGAGCGGTTCTACCACGCGGTCGTGTCGAGCTCGCCGTTTGTCGACCCGGGCGTGGCCCGCGGCGAGGTGACCACGCCGTCGAGCGCGCGCGACGCGTTCGACCGCACGCTCGCCTTCTTCCAACGCGCGCGCACATCCGACGGGCAGCCCGCCACGTTCCTGCTCGACGAAGTGCTCGAGCTGCGCACCTTCGAAAATTTTCCGGGCCTGCGGCACGTGCTGCGCGAACTGGTGCAGGCGGTCGCCGACAGTCCCAACCGGTTCATGTGCGCGAGCCGCTACGTGGCGCGCGCCCACCGCGTGCTGCGCGACGCGGCCGCTCGCTTCGAGGTCGTGCACCTGCCGCCCCTGGCCGTCGCCGATGTTGCCGCAATGCTGCCGCCGGGCGAAGGGATGAGCGCGGCGGATCGCGACGACCTGGCCGTGGCCATCCACGCCCTGGCCGACGGCCGGGCCGCCTACGTGCGCGCGATCGGCGACATGACGGCGTCGATGAGCCAGCGCGGCGGCGACCCGATCAGCGCCCTGACCGCGCTGCTCACCTCAGACGGCGCCCTCACCACGTGGTGTGGCTACCGCTACGAGATCCGCCTGCACCGCGCCCGCGGCTACGGCGCGCTCAAAGCCATCCTCGAGATCCTGGCGGAAGACGAGCCGCTCACGCTCACCGCGATCTCGCAGAGGCTGCGGCGCACGCCGGGCTCCACGAAGGACTATTTGTCGTGGCTCGAAGACGTGGACCTGGTCGTGGCCCGCCAGAAGCGCTACAGCTTCGCCGACCCCGTGCTGCGGCTCTGGGTGCGGCTGCACGCCCGGCCCATGCCACCCGGCGTGGACGACGTCGCGCGCGAGGTGCAGGCCTACGCGTTGGCCCGGCTCCCCCAGGGCGAGCCGACGATGGCCATTGCCGGCACGGCCGGGCGCAAGCCGTGGGGAATCATTGAGATAGATTGAGGAGCGCCAGGCGGGCCGCCTCCTGCTCCGCCTCTTTCTTCGTCTTTCCTGATCCCGCCGCGAGCACCACGCCGTCTACCTCTGCGTCCACGGCAAAGCGCTTCTCGTGGTCGGGCCCGCTTTCCTGCGACACGCGGTAGACCGGCAGCGGGCGGCCCCGCGCCTGCAGCGTCTCCTGCAGCGCCGACTTGTGATCGAGTCCGAACGAACTCGAGGCGCGCACGCTGGCGACGAGCGGACGCAGCTGCTGCTCCACGAAGGCGCGGGCCGGCTCGACGCCGCCGTCCAGATAAATGGCGGCGATCACCGCCTCGAACACGTCGGCCAGCAGGGCGGTCTTGGCGCGTCCGCCGGTCTTCGCTTCGCCCTTGCCGAGCAGCAGGTCGTCGCCGAGTCCGAGCGTGCGGCTCAGGTCGGCCAGCGCGGTCGTCGACACCAGCGCCGCCTTGGCTTTCGACTTCGGCCCCTCCGAGAACTCCGGGAACTCGCGATACAGCAGGTCGGCCACGACGAAGCCGAGCACGGCGTCACCCAGGAACTCGAGCGACTCGTTGTCGACCACCCCGCCGCTCGGGTCTTCCGCCGCCCGCGACTTGTGCGTGAGCGCGTGCTCGAGCAGCCCGCGGTCCTTGAACCGGTAGTGGAGGCGCGCCTCGATGGCCTCGAACTGACTGTCGAGCGGCACGACCAGGCCGCTACCGCCCGCATCCCCATGCGTGAGCAGCACGCGGCGCGCCTCGTCCACCTGCTCGCGCGGCACCGCCACGCGGATCATGCCGAGCGTCGTGACCGCGAAGGCAAACACGTTGGCCGGCGGTCCCGCCAGCCGCACCGGCTGGAGCCCCTGACTCACGAGCAGGCCGTGCACGACCGAGGCCTCGATCTCGGACTGCGTGCTGAACACGACGTCGAGCGCATCACTCACGCGTCCATCTCCGTCATGCCGCCGACGAGCGGCACCGGCGCCGCCTCGAGCGCGGCTTCCACGCGCAGCAGCAGCATGGTCATGTCGTCGTGCTGGGCGGCGCCGGCACCGAACGCCCGCACTTCCGTCACCAGCCGATCGGCCAGCTCGTCGAGCGGCAGGCCGCGGTGCTCGCCGGCGATCTCGCCCAGCCGCGCTTCGCCGAAGCAGTCGTGCTCAGGATTCATCATCTCGCTCATGCCGTCGGTGAAGAGCAGGAACAGGTCGCCGGGCGCGAGCGGCACGGTCACTTCTTCGAGTAGCGAGTCGAACAGCGTGCCGTCATCGATGGTCAACCCCACGACCAGGCCGTCGGGCGCCAGCACCTTGATCGGCGGCTGCACGCCGCCGCGCGCGCCCGGCGCCACGATCATCGGGCAGTGACCCGCCCTGGCGTAGGTCATGACCTGCCTGCGCAGGTCGACCACCACGTAGCTCATGGTGATGAAGCTGCGGCCATCGAGATGGTCGACGAGCACGCGGTTCACGGCCATCAGCAGGTCGCGCGGCGAGCGGTGCTGGCGCGCGAGCGACAACACCAGGCCCTTGAGTTGCGCCATGTAGAGGCCGGCACCCACGCCTTTGCCCGACACGTCGGCGATGAGGAAGCCGAACACGTCGTCGTCGACCGGGAAGCAATCATAGTAGTCGCCGCCGACTTCGCGCGCCGGTTCGCAATAGGCCGACACGCTCAGCCCGGGCACGGTCAGCGGCCCCTGCGGCAGCAGCTTCATCTGGATCTCGCGTGCCGTCGCGAATTCCTGCTCGAGTCGCTCTTTCTGCGCCACGTCGAGCAGCAGGCGCGTGACCTCGCCGGTCATCAAGTTGAACGAGTCGGCCAGCTCGCCGAGCTGATCGCGCGCGCGCACCGGGATCACGTGCGTGAAATCCCGGTTGCGCAAGTGCTCGGTGCCGGTGAAGAGGTCGTGCACGGCGCCCGTGATCTGGCGCGCCAGGGTGAGGCCGAGCACGAGGGCCACCGCCTGAATCAGCAAGAACAGCGCGCCCACGACCAGCAGCAGGACCAGCAGCACGTTGCTCATGAAGCCGCCGAGGGGCGACTTGGTGGCCAGGCGCTGATAGATCTGGAGCAGGTGCAGCGACAGGCCCACGCTCACGTTGCTCGACCTGCCTGATGCCCAGTCGAGCGGCTCCACCATCACGAGCCAGCGCCGCAGGAGCTGATCCACCAGCCCGTCGGCCGCCGGCAGCACCGGCCGCGCGTCGAGAGGCCGGCCGTGCGCCGTGACCGGCACCGTGTCGTCGGTGGGCACGTCGTTGGTCGGGCCGAGTTCTATGCCCGTTTCCTCGAGCAGGCGCCGTTCGACCACGGCCGAGATCGGCAGGTCGAGCACCACGGCCCATCCGGGAGTGCGGGTGGCCGGCAGCGCCACGGCGCGCGCGAAGAGCCGCAGGTCGGTGTCCTCGGCGGCCCGCGCCTCGTCGCTGGCCGCGTCGTAGGCCACGATGCGCGCGCTGCCGTCGCAGGTGATCCACGACGGCAGCGCCGTCGGCGCCGGCACATGCGCCCACGGACCCGCCGTGGCCGGCAGTGTGACCGGCGGTGTGCGGCCGGCATTGGGCGCGGTCAGGGCCGGCGGACAGGTGACGTCGTGAGCCGGCACGAGCGCGATCGACAGGAACGGGTAGCGCGCCGCCCCGTTGGCCTGCAGCCGTTCGAGCGTGTCGCGCACGGCCTCCGGCGTGGTCGCGCGCTGCACATCGAGCAGCGCGGTCTGCGTCAGGAAGCGCGCCTGCTCCGCGTGGGCATCGAGACGCGTCTGCACCAGGAAGCTGGCGACGTTGCGGAAGAGCAACAGGCCGGCGAGCAGGAAGAACGTGACGATGAGCAGACTCGGCACGAGCCCGACGAAGATGTAGGAGAGGATGAGCTTGCGGCGCACGCGCCACAGCAGCCGGCGGCGCATCCACACCAGCCCGCGCGCCAGCAGATAGCCGCCGCCGAGCACGAGCGCGAGCGTGCCACAGGTGTCGACGGCGTCAATGACCGCCGGCCGCGGCACGCTGCTGAGCGCGGTCGCCACCGCCTCGATCACCTTGAGCACGACCCCGGCCACCAGGATGCGGCCGGGCCACGTCGTGACCAGCCAGCGGCGCGCGGCGCCGACCGTGGTCGGCGTCTCTCCTGGCAGCAGCGACGGGATGGCGGGAGGTTGGGGCATCAGAAGAAGCGCGGTATGAGACGCGCGGCGCGCAACCGATTGCCTCTCGGAATGATATCAGAGTAACGTGGCGGGGCTGTGAAACTTCCCGACTCCGCTCGCTTTGCCACGGTCTGCATCCACGCGGGCCAGGTGCCCGATCCCTCCACCGGCGCCATCATCACTCCGATCTACCAGACCTCGACCTACGTGCAGGACGGTCTCGGCCAGCACAAGGGCTTCGAATACGGCCGCACCCAGAACCCCACCCGCATGGCGCTCGAGGCCAACGTGGCCGCGATTGAGCACGGCACCGCCGGCTTCGCGTTCGCGTCGGGCATGGCCGCCATCGACACCGTGCTGACCCGCCTGCAGTCGGGCGACCACGTGGTGGTGAGCGACAACACCTACGGCGGCACCTACCGCCTGTTCGAGCGGGTACGGCGCAAGTTCGGGCTCGACTTCACCTACGTCGACACCTCCGACCTCGACGCCATCGCCCCGGCCTTCACCGTCCAGACCAAGTACCTGTTCGTGGAGTCGCCCACCAACCCGATGCTGGCGATCACCGACCTGGCCGCGGTGAGCGACATCGCGCACCGGCACGGCGTGCGGGTGGTGGTCGACAACACGTTTGCCAGCCCCTACGTGCAGCGCCCGCTCGACCTGGGCGCCGACCTGGTGCTGCACAGCACCACCAAGTTCCTCAACGGCCACAGCGACAGCGTGGGCGGCGTCATCATCGCGAAGCACGACGACGACGTGGAGTGGCTGCGCTTCGTGCAGAACGCGGCCGGCGCCATCATGGGGCCGATGGACGCGTGGCTGGTACTGCGCGGCACCAAGACCCTGCCGGTCCGCATGGAGCGCACCAACGACAACACCATGCGCATTGCCCACTACCTGGCGGCGCATCCCCGGGTCACCCGCACCATCTATCCCGGACTGGCGTCGCATCCCCACCACGCGCTGGCCGCGCGCCAGATGAAGGGCTTCGGCGGCTTGATCTCGTTCGACGTCGGCTCGCTCGAGCGCTCGCGCGAGGTGCTCGGCCGCTTCCGGCTGATGGCCCTGGCCGAGAGCCTCGGTGGGGTCGAAACGCTGATCTCGCACCCGGCCATGATGACCCACGCTTCGGTGCCGCCCGATCGCCGGGCGGCGCTGGGCATTACCGAAGGCCTGCTGCGCATTTCGGTCGGGATCGAGGACGTGCAGGATCTCATCGACGACCTGGCCCAGGCGCTCGGCTAGGGCGAGGCGGCGGCGTCGCCCGCGACGCTCTCGTGAATCCAGGCGGCGTAGGCGCGGCTGCCCTCCGCGTCGCACAGGAGCAGTTCGGGCAGGTCGTAGGGATGCGCCTCGCGCAGATGCGCCTCGAGCGCGGCCACCCGGGCGCGCGTGGTCTTGATCACGAGCTGGCGTTCCCCCGCCTCCTCGACCGCGCCCTGCCAGCGATAGAACGATCGGCCGGGCTCGAGCACGTGCACGCAGGCGGCCAGGCGCGCCTCGATGAGGCCCCGGGCGAAGGGCGCAACGGGCGCGTCGACCGGCCAGGTCGTGAGCACGAGACAGACGGCAGACGAATTTTCCACTGGTACTCTCGAAACAGTTCTTGTCGGTTGGTGACGGTCGCGCCTCGTGCTCGATACTGTGACATGTGCCGATGCTTCATCACCGGCAGCACTTCCGTCAGGACGGCTTGAGGCTCACTATGACCCGCTCAACTGTTACCCGGCTACCCCTGTTCGAATCGGAGTTGGAGTCAACCGCTTCGCGAGCCGAGAGCAGCGAGGAGGCGCGGCCCATCATCGATTTGGTCAAGGACTTTTGCGAGTTCGGCCAGCCATCGACGGAGGTGCGGGAAGGCCCCATCCACTACCTGATCAACGAATTCTGGACGGCGGGCCAGCGCCAGGCACATTCTCTCCACGAAATCAGCTACCGAGCGTGTTTCAAGCCGCAGCTTCCAGAATTCTTCATCCGGCGCCTCACGAGCCCAGGCGACGGCGTCTACGATCCGTTCATGGGGCGAGGAACCACCCCCGTTCAGGCCGCCCTGATGGGCCGCCAGCCCATGGGCAACGATGTCAACCCGCTGAGCGTCCTGCTCACCAGACCGCGATTGGCACCACCGTCAATCGGCGACATCGCCCACCGATTGGACGACGTCAACTGGAAGGACGGGGAGATTGACGAGCCCGACCTCCTGGCCTTCTACAGCCCGTCCACGCTCCGTCACATCTCCGCCCTGCGCCGGTGGCTCATCGAGCGGGCTCCCCTCGACCATGTTCCGACACCCGCCGACGACTGGATCCGGATGGTGGCAATCAACCGGCTGACGGGCCATTCTCCGGGCTTCTTCTCGGTCTACACCTTGCCCCCGAATCAGGCGGTGTCGGTCCAGTCCCAGCGCAAGATCAACGAGCGACGGGGACAGACGCCGCCGGACCGCGACGTGAAGGCATTGATCCTGAAAAAGAGCGCGTCCCTGCTGAGTGACGGTTCGATAACCAGCCATCCGCTCTCCGTGCTGACGACGAGCGGGGCTCAGTCGACACCGTTGATTGCGACCGGTTCGGTGCAGCTGGTGGTGACGTCTCCACCGTTTCTGGACATCGTGCAATACGCTGACGACAACTGGCTCAGAAGCTGGTTCGCTGGCATCGACGTCGACAGTGTCGCCATTGCGCACCACCGAACAGCACAGGGATGGCAGAGCATGGTTCGCGACACGCTCACGGAGCTGGCGCGCGTGGTGCGCCCTGGAGGACACGTCGCGTTCGAGGTCGGCGAGGTCCGCAACGGAAAAGTCTTGCTCGAACAGCTGGTCTGGGAGGCTGCCGAGGGACTCCCCTTCGACCGACTGTTCGTGATGGTGAACCAACAAGCGTTCACCAAGACAGCGAACTGCTGGGGCGTGAAGAACAACAAGGGCGGCACCAACACCAACCGGATCGTGGTCCTGCAGCGGCAGTGATCGTGCTCGTGGACCTGGCCTAGTCCTTTCGAGCGCTCATCAGCCGCTCGAACCCGGCGAACCACTTCAGACCCTTCAGAAGTCGCTTCCGCAGGTCGCTCTCGGCCGCGGCGAGCCTGTGGAGGGAGTCCTGCGGAACGCTTGCGGCGTCGATCAGTCTCATGGCGCGAAGCGCGGCCTTCAGCCACGCCCGTACCCCACCAGACATCGACTTCAGCACGCTCTTGTCGATGTGCGACGGGACGCCGACCTTCAGGCTGTCGAGGAACGTGACGAACGTGCGGTACGGCACATAGGGCGGGATGGCACGATGCGGAGATTCGGTACTGCCACTCGCTGCCATCGGATGCGGCGTCATGGCCGGTTGGATCGGCTCAGCAAGTGAGGCTGAATGGACCAAGACCAAGTGCCGGTGAGCACGGAAGACCCAGCCGATGTCGAACAGCTCGACAGAATCAAGTCAGCTGTTCGGTTCTGCGCCGCCGACTTGCTCTACGAAGTAGACCAGGGCCCGGAGAGAAGTTCCGGTATTGGGGCGGTCAGAGCACAAAGCGCTTGTACTTCGACCGGAAACTCGCTATTCTGACACCGACGCATGGCCGAGACACCCACGACCAACACCGTCGGCGCGCCGAGATCCGGCGCCAGCCCTCGCGTCCGTCGTGTCGTCAGCTACGCCCTGGCGGTGCTCACGGCGGTGGTGATGATTGACTCGATCGTGGGCGAGAAGGGCGTGCTCGCGCTGATGCGCGCCAAGCACGAATTGCGCGTGCTCGAGCAGTCGGTGGATGCCGCCCGCCTCGAGAACCAGCGCATGCTCGAACAGGCGCGGCGTTACCGCGAAGACCCCGCCACCATCGAAGAGCTGGCGCGGCGCGACCTCGGCCTGATCAGGCCCGGCGAAAAGCTCTTCATCATCCGCGACCTGCCCCCGGCTCCCGCTCGCTAGACCCGGCGCGAGCCCGTGCTACGCTAGCGGTTCCGCGCGCCGAGTTCGGTCGGGCGCGCTGATTTCAAGGAGTGGCGATGGCACGTACGGCTACGGCGGAGTGGAAGGGCGACTTGATGAGCGGGGGCGGCACGGTGGCCCTCGGCAGCGGCGCCTTCGAAGGCAGTTACTCGTTTGCGACCCGATTCGAAGACAAGCCCGGTGCCAATCCCGAAGAGCTGCTCGGCGCCGCGCTCGCGGCCTGCTTCTCGATGGCTCTGGCCAACGCACTGGCCAAAGCCGGTGTCCCGGCGACCTCGGTGACGACCACCGCCAGCGTGCACCTCGGCAAGGACGACAAGGGCTTCCTCATCACCCGCATCGATCTCGACGTCGTGGCGACGGTGCCGGGCGTCGACAACGCGACCTTCCAGGAACACGCCACCAATACCAAATCGGGCTGCATCATCTCGCGGGCGCTGGCCGCCAACGAGATCAACCTCACCGCGACCCTGGCCTAGCGCTTTTGGCCGCCGGCGCCAGACGCGGTGCCTGGCTTGCCGTCGACTGCCGCGCGGATGATCGGCTCGATCTCTTCCTGCTTCATCTGGCCGGGGTGATAGAGCCGCACCATGCCTGCCCGGTCGACGACTACCACGGTGGGCGAGGTCGAGGCGCCGTAACTCTTGAAGTTCTCTTCGCTGACCGGCACGGCCTGCGTCGCGAGCCACGGGTAGTTCTGGTCGCGGATCTGGGTGATGTAGGCCAGCTCCACGGCCGGCGTGGCGGTCTTGCGCGCAGCCACGTAGCCGTAGCGCTGGGTCGGCGCCACGATCGTGAGCCCCTGGGCGCCGTAGGTGGCCCGCATCTTCTCGAGCACGGGACCCATCGCCTTGCAGTCCGGACACCAGTGCGCCCAGAAGAAGATCACGACCGGCTTGCCCTTCAGTGCCGCGAGCGACTGGGGTTTGGCGCCGAGGTACTCGGTGAGGTCGAGTGCCGGTGCCGGCTTGCCCTCGAGTGAGAGCAGGTTGATGTTCTTCTGGAGACGCGTGCGGATGGAGGTGGCGCGAAACGTGGCCAGCTCCTGCTGCAGCAGTTGCACCGCGTCGCTGAGCGCGCCACGCTGCGCGTGCACGTTGGCCTGCACCTCGATGGCGGCGCCAATCGCGATCGGCAGCCGCGGCTCGTCATCCATCTTGCGCGTCTTGAGCGCGGCGATGCTCAGGTCGTAGGTGTCTTGCGCGTACTTCTCGGCCTGGTCGAGCCGCTTGGCGGCGAGGGCCCCGCGGCCGAGCCACGACAGCGCCTCGAGCGCCTCGGGCGTCGTGCCCCTGGTCGCCCGGTAGGCCGCGAGCATCCGTTCACCGCCGGCGAAGTCGTTTGCGGCAATGGCCGCGCGCACCTCGGCGATCACGTTTGGTGGTGCCACAACGGCCGGCGCGACGGCCTGGGCCTGAGCGCTGGCGGCGGCGCCCGCGGTTAGCACGAGTATCACAACCCAACTCGAGAATCGCATCACGGGTCCATCTCCTGCGAAAGCGCACTCGGACAGGCGGCGAGCGAGTGCGCGACTACCGGAGGACATCTTACCGCGCCGTTGCGTCGGCCACGCCCCGCCGGATGGATCCGCTCCAGCCCGGCCGTTGGGCACTGGTAGAATCGGAGAATGGCACCGCCCTCCCGTCGCCGATTCTTCACCCTCCTGGCCGCCGGCACCCTCGCCCTCGCCACCCGCCCGGCGCACGCGGCCGTGGCGGCCCAGTCGCGGGAACTGCGCTTCAGCCACCTGCACACCGGCGAAGCGCTCACGGTCGAGTACTTCCAGACTGGCCACTACCAACCCGACGCGCTCGAGGCCGTGAACCATCTGCTGCGCGATTTCCGCACCGGCGACGTGCATGTCATCGATCCGGCGCTGCTCGACGTGCTGCATGCGGTACGCGGCCGCGTCGCCTCGCGCCGACCGTTCGACGTGATTTCCGGCTATCGGTCGCCGCACACCAACGCCGCGCTGCGCCGCACGGGCGACGGCGTGGCCGCGCGCAGCCTGCACATGACCGGCCGCGCCATCGACCTCCGCTTGCGCGATGTGTCGCTCGCGACGCTGCGCCGGGCGGGGCTGGCCGTGGGCGCGGGCGGCGTCGGCTACTACCCCGCGTCGAACTTCGTGCACCTCGACACCGGCCGCATGCGCGCCTGGTAACCCGCACCGGCTGACGCCCCGCGCCTCGCGTTCCGGCCTCAGACGTCGCCGACGCCGTCGGCTCCCGCCGCGGCACGGCGCCCTGACACGGCCAGCGCCACGACGCCGGCCACCAGCCAACCGCCGGCCACGAGCTGCGCCACGCGGCTGGCCTCGATCAGCACCCACCC
>Ga0105046_10003096_pt1 | contig 26323 bp, 15 predicted proteins | sample MAT03_FD_78385 | JGI IMG/M metagenome (GOLD analysis project Ga0105046, IMG submission 78385) | Freshwater microbial communities from Lake Fryxell liftoff mats and glacier meltwater in Antarctica - MAT-03 (megahit assembly) | ecosystem: Environmental > Aquatic > Freshwater > Ice > Liftoff...
AGGGCGGGCGTCGGGGCGGGCCGAGTCTGCGGCTGGGTCTGGGGCTGGGCGGGGTCCGCGCGGCAGACGCGGTTGCGTCCGGCGGCCTTGGCGGCGTAGACGGCGTGGTCCGCGGCGTTGGTGATCTGCTCGGGCGTCAGCACGGCCGCGGCGTTGCGGGGTTCCATCGCGGCGACGCCGACGCTGATCGTGACGGGAAGGTCGAGCGGCACGCCGTGGGGGCGCAGGTCGAAGGGGGTCCGCTCGATCGAGGCTCGGAGGGTCTCGGCGACCGTCGCGGCGTCGTCGATGGCCAGACCGGGCAGGATGACGGCGAATTCCTCGCCGCCGTAGCGGCAGAGGCAGCCGAGGGTGCCGACGGCCGCGCGGAGGCGGCCGCTGAGCTCGCGGAGCACGGCGTCGCCGGCCTGGTGCCCGTGGGCGTCGTTGACGGACTTGAAACGGTCTCCGTCGATGAAGACGACGGCGAGCGGGGTGTTCCGGGCGCGGCAGGCGTCGAAGGCGATCTGCAACTCGCCGTCGAAGTGGGCGCGGTTGAAGGCGCCGGTGAGGGCGTCGGTGATGTTCTTGCGCGAGAGCTCGTCGTTGCTCCGGCGGAGCAGCAGGGTCTCCTGCTGCACCGCCTCCTGGGCGACCACGAGTTGCTCATGGGCGTCGGTCAGGATGGCCGCCATGTCGGGGCGCGCGCCGGTCTTGAGGTCGAGCAGCTTCGAGAGCTCCGCGGCGCCGTTTGCCGCGTCGGCGAGCAGCTCGCGGGCGACCGCCTGCTCGAGGCCGAACCATTCCTTGCAGCGGACGATGAACGCGCCCAGTTTCTTGCGGGGATCGGCGAGGGTGAGGGCCGAGGCGGCCTGCCCCCCGAGGTGGACGACACGGACGAGGTCTGACGAGGCGGGCGGGGCGGCGTCGGGCGCGTGATGGCCGATGATGCAGTCCACCAGCTGGTTGGGCAGCCGCCAGCGCTCGGCCAGGCGTCCACCCACCTCGGCGTGGTCGAACTGAAGTGAGAGGCGCTCGATCCGGGGGATCTCGTCGTGGTCGGGGCCGGCGCTGGCCACGGCGCGGACGTACTCGTCCTTGAGGGCGGCGAATGCGGCCAGCATGCCGATGTCCTGGACCATCGCGCCGACGAAGGCCTCCTCGGGGTCGAACCGCTTGATCCTGAGCGCCAGCACCCTGGAGGCGGCGGCCCCGTAGACGGCCCGGCGCCAGTAGGACACGAGGTCGAACTGCCCGCCATCGCCCACCGCCTTGACGCTCTCGACCAGGCTGAAGCCCAGGACGATGGACTTGACGGTGTTGAGGCCGAGCATGCTCATGGCCCGCCCGATGCTGGGGCACGGGGTCGTCAGGCCGTAATAGCTCGAATTGACGGTCTTGAGGACCTTGGCGGTGAGCGCCGGGTCGTTCTGGACGAGCGTCGCGATGCTCGCGATGGAAACCTTGGGGTCGCGGGTGAGTTCGAGGACTTTCATCGCCACGCCCGGCAACGTCGGGAGGTTCGGGCAGGCGAGCACGCGTTCGAGGGGGGTGGCGATCATTCGGTTCTCGGACTCGACGGGGGGCTGGCGGGGGATGGGGCGGAGAGGATGGCCGCGCTCCGGTGCAGTCCCCTTCCCATCGACGCATAGGGGAGCGCCCTGAACCCGTGGATGGGGGATTGGCCCCGAGTGAAGTTTCATCCCGATTGCACGCCGCGGTCGGCGCGGGCGCGCTCGGCGCAACCCATTCCGGCGGCGGGTCTTGGGCATCGCTTCAAGGATGTCTCAGGCGGATTGGGGTGCGCATCTCGAATCCTTCCGGGGCCGTCGCCGAACCAATAGGCATGGGATGCGTCATAGTGGGAGTGGTGCCGCGTCGCGGCGCGATAGCCCGGAGAGCCCCGTCATGAGCAAGTCTCGCGAACAGATCGATCCGGACCGCCTCATCGAGGCGTCCATCGCCGTGCTGCGCGCGGCGGCGGAGGTCGAGGCGGTCCGCGGCCGCAAGGTCAGGCACGTCCCGGACCTCATGGGATCCCCCGACCAGCCTGAGTGCCTGTGCGACTTCACCCGGTTCGAGGTGGGGGAAGCGACGGCGTTCCTCGTACGAATGGGGTATCTCGAGGCGGCGTGATCCGGAGCGGCTGGTGCGGTCAGTGCGGATCTCGCCTTCACCGGCATCGGGCATCAATCCAGAGGCCTCGTTCACCCAGATTCGGGAGGCATGGTACCGGGTGATCGCCGCTTGGTGAGCGCGTCGTCGAGCGAATCGACCCGCACCTCAAAGGAACACGAAGTTGAGGACGAAGATGCTGGCGACTAGGGACACGACGACGACCACCGCGACGATCCACGAGTCGCCGACGTCGATGTCCATGAGGTCTGCCAGCATGTAGGCGTAGGTCCAGCCGAAGAGGGCCATGCCGACCCAGCGGGGGATGATCGGCACGGCGGTGAGCAGCCCGAGGATGATGCCGGTGATGGCGTGAATGGCGGCGATCTGCAGGACCATGAGACGGAGGGTGTTGGGGAACCCGATCCAGATGAGGCAGCAGCACAAGACCGCGACGAAGCCCACGGCGAAGCTGGCGGCGAGCTGGATGAGGTAGACCAAGAAGAGCGCGGGCTGGCCCGTGAGGGCGACGATGATCGCCGCGGCGGCCAACCCGCCGATCAGCAGGAATAGGGGCTTGCGGACGGCGTCGCGGGCGACCTGACGGGAGGTTTCCTCGTCCCAGTCGCGGCGGCGGGCGGGGGGCTTTGAGGCGATGCCGCACTCGGGGCAGACGTGCCGCCCCTGGGCGTTCGGGGGGACGCCGGCCAAGTCGTAGCCGCATTCCTTGCAGGAGAAGGCACCGCGCTTGGGCCGCTTGGGCTTCCGGCCGGGGGACGGGGGGAGGGCCAGGGGGACCTTCGCGGGGTCGTAGCCGCACGCCGCGCATGCCGGGACGCCGGGAACAAGGCGGTTCCCGCAGACGGGGCACGGGGCGCGCGTGGGGGGTTGGACGACCGGGTCGGCGAGGGCGATCGTGGTTTCGACCAGGCCCGGGGGTGGATTCTCGTCGGGCTCGTGCGCGGAGCGCGCCGCCACTGCGGAAGCGGGCGCGGACCGCGGCTCCTTGGCGACGGCGCGGGCCTTGTCGTAGCACCCTTCGCACCAATACCGGCCCTCGGGGTCGCGGTAACGCGGCTTGCGGGCGACATCGTCGCCGCAGCGCAGGCAGACCTTGATCAAAGGCGCGTCCACGATTTCACTCTCCCCACCGGCCCGGGTCGGACGGTCGAGACGATACCCGATCTCGTGCGCTTGGGTTGCGATCTCGCCGGGTGCAACCAAGGACAGCGGGGTCGGTAGCAGGACGAGCCGCGAGACGGACGTGGCCGGATTTTCGGTGTCCTCACCAGCGAAAGAACGGTTGCGGCTAGATGGCGACGGGCCGCCCCCACGGGGGCGGCCCGATTTCGTTCCGGGCTGACGGCGCGCGGAAACGCCCGTTCGGGGGGACGGGCGTCTGGAGGGAGCGTCCGGAGTTTCGAGGCGGAGGTCGACTCAGGCGCCCGAGGGGGCGCGCTTCTTGTCGATCTTGGCGCGGTCCTGGATGGCCTTCTGCTCGTCCTTGCGGTCCTGCTCGGAGAGGTCGGGGTCGTCGACGACCGTGACGGGGGGCTTGCCGCCGCCGCCGAAGACGCCGAAGTTGGCCATGAGGAGGACTCCGGCGCCGAGGAAGGCGGCGACGATGATGACGATCTTGATGAGCTTGCCGCGGTCCATGTCGCTTGCCATGTGCTGTGGTCTCCGAAGGCGGTGCGGCGCCCGATCGGGCGTCAAGAAGCATATGCCGCGTGGGCGGCGCGGGGCTGGGGGCGGCCCGGGGTCAGCCCACGTCGCGGCGCTGGAAGACCAGAACGGCGATCGAGAGGAAGACGCCGATCTGGGCCGCGGCGTAGGCGGCGGCCATGGCGAGATACCGGAGGGGGACCGGGCGGTTCTGGGAGACCGCGTCGAGGAGCCAGAAGAACTGCAGGTTGGGAACGGCGCCCCAGACGGCGAGCGCGGGGGCGTTGATGCGGGTGGGCTGCGTGAAGAGATAGTCCCCTTTTTGGGGGGGACGTGCGACGGGAATGGGGGTCGCGCCGACATTGCGCACGGTGACCGACTGGCGTGTTGACTCGACCACGATGATCGAGGGGGCGGCGGTTGGGCCGAGCAGGTCGTTGGGATTGGCGAGGTCGCCGGTGAACGCGCCGTAGGACGAACTCAGAGTCATCATCGGGTAGCCGTTGGGGGTGGCGCTGTAATAGAGGGCCGAGCGGGGAGCGGGGGGTGCATCGGCGGGGGAGACGAGGTTGAGGAGATAGGTATCGCCGGCCTCGGCGAAGGTCGGCTTGGAGGCGTCCTCGGGAATGGCCTCGCGGACGACGCCCAAGGGGGTGTTGGAGAAGACGCGGCGGCCGACGAGGTGGTTGGAGAGGAGCGCGGCGAGGAAGACGCCCAGGCAGACGACGATGGTCATGACCTGGCCGAGGCGAACCGACGCGGCCGTGGCGACGGCGGTGAGGACGAGGATGGCAAGGGTGAGGGCCGCGCAGGCGACGAGGACCTGGTCCTTGAGGTCGACGGTTGGAGACTGAATCTTCCAGCCCTTGGCGAAGAAGAGGACGCCGGCGTAGGCGGCGAGCATGAGGGGGAGGAGGAGGAGGACGGCGGTCTGCGGGAAGTTCCAGCCGTAGAAGAAGTTGCACCACGCCGCGAGGAGGACGGCGAGGCCGACGCCGCCGAGGGTGAAGGCGAGGACGGGGCCGTCGAGCTGATCCGCGGCGGTGCTCATGACGCCGTGGCGGATGCCCATGAGCAGGAAGACCAGCATGATCGCGACGGAGATCAGGACTGCCCCGGCGACGCCGAGGTACTTCCCCACGATCAGGGTGGGGCGGCCGACGGGCTTGGAGACGATGGTGAGGACCGTCTTGTTCTCGATCTCTCGGCTCATCACGGCGGTGGCGATGAACCCGGCGAGGATGGCGCCCAGGACGAAGACGGTGGCGAGGCCGATGTCGAAGAGGAGCTTGGTGTCGCCGACGACCTGCGAGCTCTCCTCCTGGGACATGCTGAAGCCGGTGTTCCAGGTGTTCAAGAGCTGAAAGAGGCCCGAGAGCATGACCAGCAGGAACACGACCGGCTGGCGCAGCGCCTCGATCAGCGTGGTCCGGGCGATGGGGAGGACTTGCTGGAGCATGCGTGGGTCGGGAGGTGGGGATGAGCGGCGCGGCGTGCGGGGGAGAGGGTGCCCGCCCCCGAACGGGGTGTGGGGCGGGGTGGAAATTACGGGCCGACGCGGGGGGCAGGGCGAACCCCGGCGGGCGGCGGATGGTACAAGAGGCCGCGGGCGGAAGTTGCGGGCGCGGAGGCCCCCGCGTGGGTACGCCGGGTGCGAACATAGGTTCGCGAGGGCCGTACATCAACGCGCGGAGGTGCCGCGGACTGCGGCGGTGGGGGCGTGACGGTGGGGGCGTGACAACGGGTTCGCACCCTCGGGCTGGAAAGATCGGCGGGAGGTTGCCACAATGCACCCCTCCCGCCGGCGCTCTGATCCGGCGGCGGTTGGGATGGGGTGGCGCGGGCGCGTCGGAGACGCGTGGCCCTTGCCGTTCTGGCGGGGTGGGCGCGGGACGCGAGGTCAGAGGTCGCGGCCGCGGCGCGGGTCGACGGTCGGTGGCGGGACGACGCCCCGCGCGGGGACGTCGGAGCGGGTGGCGGCGGGTCCGAGCGGACCGCCCGGTGTCGGGGCCTTTCCGGGAACTCTCATGCGAGCCGATTACCTGACCTATCGCACGGCCACGAGCGTGAGCATTCGCGGGCTGGTGCTGCAACTGTCCTTCGCGGTGGCGCTGACGGTGTACGCGTTCCTGGGGAGCGACTTCGCGGCGTTGACGGCGGCGATGTTCGCGGGGGTGGGCGTGCTGGCGTGGCTGGTGCTCGCGGTCGTGTACGACCAGCATCGGCGCGAGCGGGTGGAGGCGATGGAGGTCGACGCGCTGGCGCAGTCGCCGGTGGGCGGGGCGTCGGCGTTCGAGGCGCGGGACGACTTCCGCCCCGCGGCGAAGCGGCTGGCGGGGCTGTACCGGTTCTTCGTCCCCATCGCGAGCCTGGTCATCGGCGGAATGCTGGTGGGGCTGGGGATCCTGCGGTTCTCGCAGACGCGGAACCTCGTGAGCCCCGACGCGGGGTTCCTGCCCAAGCTGCCGGCGTGGGCGCTGGGGCTGGGTCTGGCGATCGCGGCGGCGGGGTTCGTGTTCGCCCGGTACGCCGCGGGCATGGCGAAGCACCCGGCGTGGGCGAACCTGCGGGCCGGGGCGGCGTTCGCGGTGGGCTCTGCGATCTTCGGGCTGGCGATGGCGGTGGCGCACTTCGTCGACTACGCGGGGCCCAACGTGGTTGTCCGCTACCTGCCGGTCTCGATCGCGGTGGCGATGGTGGTGGTGGGGGCCGAGGTCTTCCTGAACTTCCTGCTGGGGATCTACCGGCCGCGCAAGGCGGGAGAGACGCCCCGCCCGGCGTTCGACTCGAGGCTGCTGGGGTTCGCGGCGGCGCCGGACCGGATCGCGCAGTCGATCAGCGAGGCGGTCAACTACCAGCTGGGGTTCAACGTCACGTCGGGGTGGTTCTACCAGCTGCTGTCGAGATGGGGGCTGCGGCTGACGGGGGCGGGCGTGCTGTTGCTGTGGCTCATGTCGGCGGTGGTGGTGATCCGGCCGCACCAGCGGGGGATGATCCTGCGGTTCGGCGAGGTCGTGCGTGAGGACGTGGGCCCGGGGGCGCACCTGAAGGCGCCGTGGCCGATCGACCGGGTCTACGTGCCGGAGTACCTCGTCAAGGACGCGATGGGCATTTCGCGGGTGACCGACCGGACGGTGACGGGGATCCGCACGCTGCAGCTGGGGACGTCGCCCCCGGGGACCAAGGAGCCGATCCTCTGGACCAACGAGCACGTGGGGGACGAGGTGTACCAGTTCGTGCGGGCGACGGGGGCCGCGGCAGCGCCCGTTGCCGACGGCGGGCTGGCGGGCGGGGCCGAGCTGGCCGACCTGGCGATGGTATCGGTCGAGATCCCGCTGCAGTACGTGGTGTCCGACGTGCGCCGGTTCGACGAGCTGACGACGCCCGACGACCGGGACGCGCTGCTCAGGACCGTGGCGCAGCGCGAGATGACCGGGTTCTTCCAGCAGGCGACGCTGGACGACGTGCTGGGCGGGAAGCGGCGTGCGATGTCGGAGGCGCTCAAGGAGCGGATCCAGGGGGCGTACGACGCGCTGGGCGTCGCCGGGCCGGACGGGAAGGCGCGGGGCGCGGGCGTGCAGATCGTGCACGTGGGGATCTCGAGCGTGCACCCGCCCAAGGCGGCCGCGGCGGCGTTCGAGACGCCGGTGCAGGCGGACCAGCGGCGAGAGGCGGTGCTGGAGGCGGCGCGGGCGGACGAGATCGAGTCGCTGACGAAGGTGGTGGGGGAGGTGGCCCTGGCCCGGCGGATCGTCGCGGAGCTGGACGCGCTCGACCGGCTCAAGGAGGCGTCGGGCGCGGCGGAGGCGGTGCGGGAGCAGGAGCTGGTCGTGCAGCGGCTGCTCGAGGGGGCGGGGGGCGAGGCGGCCGAGAAGCTGGCCGGGGCGCGGGCCGATCGCTGGGAGCGGCACATGCTCGCGCGGGGCCGGGCGGCCCGATACCAGGGGCAACTAGCGCTCTACGCGGCGTCTCCGGAGCTGTACCGGGCGACGACGTACTTCGATGCGCTCCGCGCCTCGATGGCGGGGGCCCGGGTGTACATCGCGTCGGAGGGGGTCGAGAACCAGTGGTACCAAGTGGACCTGCAGGACAAGGACACGGGCGTCGACGTCTTCAAGGGGGACACCAGGCCGGGAGAGTGACGCTTCCCGGCGGGCCGCGCGCCTCGGGGCGTCGCGGGGCCGATGAGCGGGGCGGGGCTTGGAAGGACCGGGTCGGGAAGGGCAAGGTCGGATCGATCGCGAGTTGAAGGCCCGGGGCGCGTGGGCGCCGTTCGGGCAGGAGTGCAGGGCGTGCGAAAGCCTCTCTTGGTGGTGCTGGCGGTGCTGGTGGTGGCGGCCCTCCTGTCGTTCACGGTGACGCACACGGTGCGGTTCACCGAGGCGGCGGTGGTGACGCTCTTCGGCAAGGCCGACGAGTCGGACGTGAAGCGCGAGCCGGGCCTCTACTTCAAGCTCCCCTACCCGTTCCAGTCGGTCACGACGTACGACACGCGGGTGCGGTTGCTGACGCTCAAGCTCGAGACGCAGCAGACCGCCGACAACCGGCAGGTCGTGGTCGAGAGCTACTGCACGTGGCGGGTCGAGGACCCGCTCAGGTTCTTCCAGCGGTTCAGCAACTCCGGCGAGCGGTCCGAGGATCACTACCGCGAAGCGGAGAAGGCGCTGCGGGCCAACCTGCAGTCCGCCGCGAGCCTGGTGAGCACCTACCGGATGGACGAGCTCTTCGCCGCCAGCGGGGAGGGGAAGCTCCCCGAGCTCGAGGGGCGGATGTTCGAGGCCCTGGCGACGCCGGTGGGGACGGCGGGGATCCGCCTGGCGGACTACGGCATCGCGCCCGTCGACGTGGGCGTGTCGCGGGTGGTGCTGACCGAGGAGGTGAGCAAGGCGGTCTTCGAGCGGATGAAGGCGAGCCGCGAGCGCCTGGCGAAGGAGACCGAGAGCCGCGGCCGCAGCCAGGCGCAGGCGATCCGGGCCAAGGCCGAGGGGGACGCGAAGCGGATCTCGGACTTCGCCGAGCGCCTGGCGCAGGACATCAGGACGCGGGGCGACGCCGAGGCGGCGCCGTACCTCGCTCGGATGAACGACAACCCCGAGCTGGCGGTCTTCCTGGCGAACATGGACTTCCTTCGCGAGAGCTTCGGGAAGCGGACGACGCTGGTGCTCTCGGGCTCGATGCCCGGCGTCGGCGCGCTCTTCCCCGATGCCCTCGAGGGGCTCAAGGCGGGTCAGGTGCCCTCGCCGGCCCGGCGGAACCGGTTCGTCGACGTGGTGGACGGGCAGCGGCCACCGGTCGAGAGCGAGCCGACGCCCCCGGTGCCGGTGGCGGCGGACGCCGCGGCGGGAGGCAAGCCGTGATGGGGGCGTGGCGCGACGGCATCCGACGCTCGCCCGACGCGGAACGGCCCGGCGGCGGGGACGGGGGCGGCTCGGGGGGCGGGTTCGAGACGACGCAGGGAGGCGTGCCCGCGGCGGGGCCGCTGTCGCCCCGGCGGGCGGGGTCGGTCACCCTGCGGCAGGGGCCGCGGGACGACGGGACGGGCAGCCCGCTCGACCCTGCGAATCAGTCGCTGGCCGATGCGCTCCGGATCATGCTCCGGCTGGTGCAGGCCGCGATGATCGGGCTGGCGGCGTTGTACGTGCTGAGCGGGTTCCAGACGGTGCGCGAGGGGTATCAGGGGATCAGGCTGCTCTTCGGGCGGGTGAACGCGCGGGACCTCGACCCCGGCTTCCGGTGGTCGGCGCCGTACCCCCTGGGCGAGCTCGTCAAGGTGGACAGGGGGTCGCGGGCGATCTCGATTGATCGCGACTTCTGGGTGTACGTCCCCGAGGGGACGCCGGACCCCTCGCCCGACAAGCTCTCGCCGACGTCGAGCCTCAAGCCCGACCAGGGGGGCTCTGGGTCGGTGCTGCTGCGCGACGGGAACGTCGCGCACACCCGCTGGCGGGTGGGGTATCACCGCGACAACGTGAGCGCGTTCGCGCGGAACGTGACGCCCGAGAGCGAGGAGGCGATCGTGCGGGCCGCGGCGAAGCGGGGGATCGTGCAGGCGTCCGCCTCGGTCACGATCGAGCAGCTGCTGACGCAGGCCTCGGACGAGGGCGGGACGGTCTCGGCGCGGGCCCGGGCGGTGGCGCAGGCGGCGCTGGACCGGATGGAGTCGGGGCTGGTGATCGACCAGTTCACGCTGCAGGAGAAGATCCCGCCGCTGTGGGTGCGGGCGGACTTCCGCAAGGCCGACACGGCCCTGGCCGACGCCAAGAAGGCGCAGGAAGAGGCCGCGGGCTTCAGGAACGAGCGGCTCAATCAGGTCGCGGGGGACGCGGCGGAGCGGCTCGTGGGCCTGATCGACGCGTACGAGGTGGCGATGGCGCGCGGGGACGAGGGTGCCAAGGACGCGACCCTCGCCGAGATCGACGGCGTGTTGTCGGGCGAGGGAGCGGAAGGGGCCGCGGGGGCCGTCGCCGCGCCGGGCACGCCGACGGGTGCGGGGCGATCGGCGCTGGTCTCGGGCGAAGTGACGCAAGTGCTCAGCGAGGCCCGCCGGTACCGGTCCGAGATCGTCCGCCGGCGGCAGGGGGACCTGACCCGTTTCGCGGCCAAGCTCGACCAGTTCCGGGCGAACCCGCTAGTGATGGTGCAGTCGGAGTGGGGCGACGCCGTCCGCACGTTCATGGGACGCGACAGCGTGCAGGTGATGCTCCTCCCCGCCGGGGCCGACACGGTGCAGTTGCTGCTCAACGCCGACCCGGACGTCGCCCGCGAGATGGACAAGGCCCGCAAGCAGCGCCAGACCGACGACGCCAACCGTCGACGCGAGGAGGAGTTCAAGCGGGACCAGTACAAGACCGAGACGGGGATCAACGAGATCCCGAGCTAGACCGATGGGGGCCGGGCCGGCCCGCCGCGGCCGGTCGGGCACAGGGGACGCGCGTGACGAGGGCGAGCCCGGGGATGGACATGACGGGCATGACTGGAACGACGGGATCCGCGGGCGCGAGGGGCATGGGCTCGGGCGGCGGCGCCGTCGTGTCGTGCCAGGGCCTGACCAAGGTCTTCAAGGACTTCTGGATGCGCGACCGCGCCCGCGCGGTCAATGACCTCTCGTTCGAGATCCGCCCGAGAGAGGTCTTCGGCCTGCTGGGCCCCAACGGCTCGGGCAAGAGCACGACGATCAAGATGATGCTGGGCCTGCTCCGCCCGACGCGGGGACGGGTCGCCATCCTGGGCCGTCCGCCCACCGACGTCGAGGTGAAGCGCCGCATCGGCTATCTCCCCGAGGAGTCGTACCTCTACGGCTTCCTGAACGCCCGCGAGACGCTCGAGTACTACGGCAAGCTCTTCGAGCTGGATCGCTCGGTCATCCACCGCCGGGTAGACGAGTTGATCGACATGCTCGGCCTGCAGAACGCCCAGCACCGCCCCGTCCGCGAGTACTCCAAGGGCATGCAGCGCCGCATCGGCATCGCCCAGGCGCTCATCAACGATCCCGACCTGCTCATCCTGGACGAGCCCACGACGGGCCTCGATCCCATCGGCACCAAGCAGATCAAGGACCTCATCATCGAGCTCGGCCGGCGGGGCAAGACCGTCCTGCTCTCGAGCCACCTGCTCGCCGACGTCGAGGACTGCGTCGATCGTCTCATCATCCTCTACGGCGGGCAGAAGCGGGCCGAGGGGACGTGCGACGAGCTCCTGACCAGCCAGAGCCGGACATCCATCGAGGCCGAGACGCTCGACGACGACACCGTGGCCGAGGTCGACCGCGTGATCCGCCTCAGGAGCGGCGGCACCAACGCGATCCTGCGAGTCTCCCGCCCCCGCCAGCGGCTGGAGGACCTCTTCCTCGACATCGTCGAGCGGGCCAAGGCCGAGCAGCTCGCCACCTCGGGCGCGACCGCCGGCGGCGAGACCGCGTCCTTCCTCCGCGAGGAGGAGCAGGGCGAGGCGCTTATCGACAAGCTCGTCCGCAGCGAGCCCGCGGCGCCCGCGCCTCGTCTCGATGCGCCCGATGCGGCCGCCGGTCTCGCCCCCGACCCGGCACGCTCGGCCGCGGCCGACGTCTCCGTGATCGATGCCCTCGTCTCCGGCCGTCGCGAAGAGCCGGCCGCGGCCCCGGTCCGGCCCGCCGCGGCTCCGCCGACGCGCACCGTCGCGGCCCCCCCCGCCGAGGTCGACCACTCCCTGATCGGCTCCCTCCTCGGCGGCACTCCCTCCGAGCCCTCCCCCCGGGGTGGCGGGCCCTCGGCCCGCCCGGACACTCCGCCGCGTGACATGCGCCCCGGGGCCCGCCCGTGAACATCACCGCGGGCCTCGCCCGGGCCGACCGCCTCCAGCGGAGCCGGCTCTTCAAGATCATCGCCTCGGCGGTCCTCGCCGTCCTGGCGATCGGCGGCCTCGTCGCCTACGCCGTGGCGATCAACACCCCCTCCGAGAGCATGATCAGCGTCCCCGAGCCCGTCGCCCCCGCCGCGGACGGCTCCGTGGGGCCGACCGCCGCGCCGGGCGACCAACCGTCGCCTTCGGGCGCGGCGACGCCCGCCGAGCTCGAGCTCGACCCCGAGGCCCAGATCATCAACCGCCTGCTGGCGGCCAAGAGCGATCCCACCAGCGTCGCCGTCGGCGCCGGCATCGCCGTCGCCCTGGCGCTCGCCGTCGTCTGGCTCGGCCTGGGCCTGACGTATCTCGCGCTTGGCGTGCTCGCCGCCACGGTCCTGGGCCTCGCCGCGTTCGCCGGGGTGGGCAGGGGGTGGGCGCCGTTGGCGCTGGGCGTTCTGGCGCTCACGGGGGCATTCACGACGCTGATGCGCCTCCTGGCGATCGTCCTGTCCCCGTCGCTCGCCGTCTTGGCGGTCGCCCGGAACGTGCTGGCCGAGGCGGTCCGCCTGCGGGTCTCCCTGCTCTTCATCGTCCTGCTCATCTTCGGCCTGGCCGCCCTGCCGGGCCTGCTCGACCCCGCCCAGCCCCTCCGCTACCGCGTGCAGTCGTTCCTGCAGTACGGCACGGGCGGGTCGTTCTGGCTGATCGCGGTGCTGACGGTCGTCTTCGCCGCCGCGACCGTCGCCTTCGAGCAGCGCGACAAGGTCATCTGGCAGACGATGACCAAGCCCGTCGCGCCTTGGCAGTACATCCTGGGCAAGTGGCTCGGCGTCTCGGCCCTCGCCGCGGTCCTGCTGACGGTCTCGGCGTCGGGGATCTTTCTCTTCGTCGAGTACCTCCGGACCCAGCCGGCGCAGGACGAACGGTCGGCCTATGTCGCGGCGGCGGGGCAGGGGATCACCGAGGACCGCCTAGCCCTCGAGACCCAGATCCTCACCGCCCGCGTCGCCCGGACGATCGACGACGCCGAGCTCGACGACGAGCAGTTCGAGAAGAACGTCGAGGGGCGCGTCGAGCAGGAACTGGCGGCGCTCGAGGAGGCCGGCATCAGCCTCGAGGAGCGTCAGTCCCGGCGGATGCAGGTCGCCGCCAAGGTCCGCGACAGCCTCCGCAAGTCCGTCCAGCAGGTCTATCGCGCGATCGAGCCGGGCCAGGGCGAGTACTTCCGCTTCAGCGGCATGAAGGACGCGCGGGAGAGCGAGCTGCCCCTGATCCTGCGGATGAAGGTCGACGCTGGCTCCAACCGCCCCGATGCGGTCTACCGCGTCACCATGGAGTTTCCCGCCAGCCCGCGCGGCGGGGTGCAGGTCGAGGAGGTCGTGCTCGGCCAGTTCATGGTCTTCCGCCTGCTCCCGGGCGTGGTCGACGCCGACGGCAACGTCCTCATCCACGTCGTCAACGGCGACGCCCTTCGCCGCACCGTCAACCCAGAGACCATCTCGTTCCCCCCCGACGGCCTCGAGATGTCCTACGTCGTCGGCGGGTACCGGGCCAACTTCGCCAGGGTCATGGCCGTGCTCTGGGTCAAGCTCGCGTTCCTGGCGATGCTCGGGGTCTGCGCGTCGACGTTCCTGAGCTTCCCCGTGGCGTGCCTGGTCTCGCTGACCGTCTTCGTCTCGGCCGAGGGGGCCGGGTTCCTCTTGGACGCGCTCCAGAACTACGCGACCGAGGACCGCGACGGCAAGATGCTCCTCGTGCCGACGCTCATCGCGCAGGTCGCCCGCGTCGTCGGCACCGCCTTCAAGGTCTACGCCGAGCTCAAGCCCACCGGCCGCCTCGTCGACGGCCTCCGGCTCGGGTGGGGCGCGGTCGCGGGCGGGGCGGGGGTGCTCGCCGTCTGGACCGTCCTCCTCTACGGCGCGGCGGTCCTCATCTTCCGCCGACGCGAACTGGCGACGTACTCGGGGCAGTAGGTATTCGATCGGCGTCACGGGGCTTCCGCCCCGTTCCTTGGAGATCCCGTTGGACCGCGACCGGCGCATCCAGATCATCGCGAGCCTGATCCTCGCCCTGTGCCTCGCGTCGTCGGGCGTGCTGGCCGTCGCCATGACCGGCGTCGCGGGGCGCGCCCGCATGACCTACACCGACCGCGCCGAGCAGGGCCAGCCGTGGGAGGTCTCCGCCGGCATCGCCATGGGCGCGTTCCGGGGCGTCTTCGTCAACTTCCTCTGGCTCCGCGCCAACGAGATGAAGGAGGCCGGGAAGTTCTACGAGGCCATCGGGCTCGCCGACGCCATCACCCGCCTCCAGCCCCGCTTCCCGCGCGTGTGGGTCTTCCACGCCTGGAACATGTCGTACAACATCTCCGTCGCCACCCAGACCGCCAGCGAACGCTGGAAGTGGGTCAGCGCCGGGATCGAACTCCTCCGCGACAAGGGCATCCCGGCCAACCCCAACGACATGCTCCTCCACAAGGAGTTGGGCTGGATCTTCCTGCACAAGATCGGCGGGTATACCGACGACGCCAACCCGTTCTACAAACGCCGCCTCGCCGTCGAGTGGACCGCCGTCCTCGGGCCACCCCCGCCGCGGACCTCCGAAGATCGCAACCGCGCCCACGCCGTGGCCAAGCACGCGGCGTGGCTCTCCGTGATCGCCGACGCCCCCGACACGCTCGAGGGGGTCGTGAAGGCCCAGCCCGTCGCCGGCCTCCTGGCCGACCGCCTCCGCTCCGAGACCGGCATCGACCTCACGGGCGACCCCGCGCTGCTGCGCGACGCCCTGCTGGGCCCCTACGAGATGGTGAGGGCCGCGGACCTCTCGGTGCGCAAGGTCCCGTTCCGGGAGGCCCTCGCCGATCGCCCCCGCGTGCGGGCCTTGGCGGGGCTGATGGACGACCCCGCGATGGCTCCCGCCTGGCCGCCCCTGCTCGCCCACGTTCGGAAGCGCGTGCTGATCGACGCCTACCGCATGGAGCCGGCCCGCATGGTCCGGTACACCCAGAAGTTCGGCCCCATCGACTGGCGCCACCACGGCGCCCACAGCCTGTACTGGGCCCAGAAGGGCGTCGAGGCAGGCGAGGCCCGCTTCACCAAGGAGGCCCGCAAGGACTTCGACTTCCTCAACACCGACCGCATCGTCGCCCAGTCCGTGCAGGAACTCTTCCGCACCGGCGAGATGTACTTCGACTTCCTCGGCGCCGTCACGGGCCAGGAGTACGTCCTCCTCCAGGGCGTCCCCAACCCGCACTTCATCGAACCCTACGGCCAGATCATCGCCGAGCAGCGGGGCCGCTCGTGGGCCGACCGCGTCGACGCCCGGGGCTCGACACCTCTCTCCGCCGGCTACGAGAACTTCCTGCGCGACGCCGTGCTCTTCTTCTACCGCCGGGGCGAGCGCGACCGCGCCGAGGCGCTGCAGACCGAGCTCCGCACCTGGCAGTACAAGAACCTGGGCGACGAGTACCGCGACGAGGAGTTCGAACTCCCCCTGGACGAGTTCGTCGCCAACGAGCTCAAGGACGCCTCCACCCGCCCATCGATCGCCGTGAGCCAGATCTCGGGGTCGATCATGGGGGCCTACGCGAGCGGTCTGCTGGGCAACGACGACGAGCTCTTCCGCAGCCAGCTCGAGTACGGCAAGCGCTTCCACCGCTACTTCATGGAGGCCCAGCTCCGCAACACCTCCGTCGACCGCAACACCGGCCGCATGGAGCAGGTCGACCGCGACTACGAGGTCGTCGCGGGCACGCTCTTCTTCCAGTTCATGAGCGGCCTGGGCATCGACGAGGCCGAGCAGGCCTACGACAACGCCCCACCGGACCTGCGCCGCTGGGCCTACGACCCGCTCAAGGGCCGCTACGAGGCCGAGCTGAACGCCCTCGCGGCCAAGGGGGGCCGCACCTTCGCCCAGGTCTTCCCCGAGCCCGACGGCATGGCGCAGTTCCGCGCCGAGTCCGAGGAGCGGGTCCGGAGCCGGTCGCTGGAGGGGCCGACGCTGGAGCAGCGCTAGGGGAGAGTCGCGACGTCATACCTCCGGATCAGGCGTCGGACATGAGGCGCTCCTTCGCCTCCCGATACTTCTCCGCCGTCGCCGCGACGACCTCGGGCGGCAGCTCCGGCCCGGGTGCCGTCTTGTCCCAGCCCCCCTTCGCGACCAAGGCCTCGAGCCACTCCCGCAGGAACTGCTTGTCGAAACTCGCCTGCGCCCGGCCCGGCGCGTAGGTCGCCGCGGGCCAGAACCGTGAACTGTCGGGCGTCAGCGCCTCGTCGATCAGGATCGCGTCGCGTTCCTCGCCATCGCCCCCCTCGGGGATCCCGAACTCGAACTTCGTGTCCGCGATGATGATCCCCCGCGTCAGCGCGTGCTCGGCCGCCTCGCGATAGATGGCCAGCGAGACGCGCCGCAGCCGCTCCATCAGGGGCCTCCCCACTAGCTCGCACGCCCGCTCAAAGGGAATGTTCTCGTCGTGCCGGCCCTGCTCCTCCTTGGTGGCCGGCGTGAAGATCGGCTCGGGCAGCCTCGCGCATTGGGTCAGGCCCGCCGGCAGCCGGACGCCGCAGACCGAGCCCGACGCGAGGTACTCCTTCCACCCCGACCCTTCCAAGTACCCGCGGACCACGCACTCGATGGGCACCACGCGAGCCTTGCGGGCGATCATGATCCGTCCCGCCAACTGCCCCCGCGTGGTGCCGCCGGGCGCGAACGCCGACCCCGGCACGTCCGCGGCGTCGTCGGAAACCAGGTGCGTCGCGCACAGCCCCCGGGCCTCGATGAACCTGAGCCAGAAGACCGAGAGTTCCGTGAGCAACCCCCCCTTGCCGACGATCGGCGTGGGCATCACCACGTCGAACGCCGAGATCCGGTCCGTGGCGACGATCAGCAGCCGCGGCCCCTCTCCCGCCGCGGCGGGGAGGTCGTAGACGTCGCGGACCTTCCCCCGACGCAGCCCCGTGAGCGCGAGGTCCGATTGCAGCAGCGCGGCGGTCATGCCCACACGGTACCGTGCCCCGCCGGGGGAGGAGGCTCCCCCGGGGGGGTGGGCGTTCAGCCCGCGCGGACGCCCCGGTCCGATTCCCGCTCGACAACGTCCCCCAGCCGACGAACCATGCCCCCTACGCCTCCGCGCTCCGCGGCGGCCCAACACTCGGAGCCCCGCCGCCCCATGCTCAGCTTCGTGGTCTTCGATGCGGACGGGGTCGACGCGCGGCACTTCCCGCCCCGTCATGCCCACCTCGTCGGCGCCGACGACATCCCCCTCCAGGGTGCTGTCACCTTCCGGGAAGGACTCGTCGAGTGCGAGAAGACCGTCCCCCAGACGGTCGGCCTCGCCGTGCAATTCCAGGTGGGCCGCCCCGACGGCCCAGACGCCTCCGCCCCGGGCGTCACAGGCGCCAACGGTCTCGGGTTGCTCACGGTGCAGACCTGCCTCCTCCCTGACCGGGCAGAGCCCTATCTGCTCACGATCGAGCTGGCCCGCCACCGCATCATGCTCTTCCTGAACAAGCTCGAGGACTGGGGCCTGGTCGACCTGCCCGCCGACGCCCCCGTGATGCAGCAGTTCGAGAGCGCCCGCCAGGCGTTCACCGGGGCCCTCGTCGCCCAGCGCGGCAACGGCGCCGAGGCCGGCCCCGGCGGCTTCTGCTCCGCTGCCGACCGACTCGCCTCGGGCGCCCTCGCCGCCGCCCTCGAGGCCGGCGAGGCCCTCACGCTCATCAACGCCGAGGAGCAGATCAAGCATCGTCTCGGCGGCGCCGCCTACGCCCAGGCCCGCGCCCACCTGGGCCGCCTCACCCCCGAGGTCCCGCCGCCGGGAGCCCCCATCCTGATCCCCGGCGCCGGCCACGTCGTGCTCCCGGGCGCTCCCCAGGTCGGCTGCGCCATCTCCCCCGGCGGCTTCACCGAGGCCCACCAGAAGGCCGTCGCCGCTTCGTGCGACTTCGTCACCATGCCCATGCGCTGGTCCGACCTCGAGCCCGTCGAGGGCAAGTACAACTTCGCCCCCACCGACCGCTGGATCGAGTGGGCCTACCTCAAGGCCAAGCTCCCGGTGGTGGGAGGGCCGCTCATCGACTTCCGCCCCAACTGCTGCCCCGAGTGGCTCTTCATCTGGGAGAACGACTACGAGACCCTGCGCGACCTCGTGATCGAGCACGTCCAGGCCGTCGTCACCCGCTATCGCCGCACCGTCACCCGCTGGACGGTCGCGAGCGGCCTGCACGTCAACACCAACTTCAAGATCAGCTTCGAGCAGATCATGGACCTCACGCGGGTCTGCGTGCTGCTGGTGCGGAAGCTGCACCCGCAGGCGAAGATCCAGCTCGAGGTCGCCCAGCCCTGGGGCGAGTACCACGCCAGCAACCGCCGCAGCATCCCGCCCTATCTCTACGCCGAGGCCGCCGTCGCCGCGGGCCTGCACCTCGACGCCGTCGCCCTCCGCCTGCAGATGGGGCACGCCGAGCCGGGGTACGCCACCCGCGACATGATGGCCCTCTCCGCCGCGCTCGACAAGTTCGGCGCGCTCGAGAAGCCCATCGCCGTCTCCGCCATCGGCGTTCCCAGCGCTCCGGTCGCCCCACGCCCCTTCCGCCCCCGGGCTGGCGCCGAGGCCGAGGACGCCCACGAGCCCGGCTCGTGGCGCGGCCAGTGGAGCGACGCCGTCCAGGCCGACTGGATGACCCAGGCCCTCTCCATCTGCTGCTCCAAGCCCTACGTCCAGAGCGTCTGCTGGCACGAGCTGAGCGACGGCCCCCAGAACGCCGCCGCCGCCGCGGGCACCCCGGGCGCCCACGTCCCCGAAGTCCCCTTCGGCGGCCTGATCGACAGCGCCGGCCACCCCAAGTCCGCCCTCGCCCGCCTCGCCCAGATCCGGGGCAGCCTCAAGGAAGGCCGGTCCCCACTCGGTCTGCCGCACCCCCGATCCAAGTGATGCCGGTACAGTGGTGGCATGAGCGCGACTCCCATGCCCTCCACCGCCCACCCGCCCCCGACGCGTCCCCGCCTCACGTCCGGAGCCGGCCCAGCGAAGTGGGCCGCGGTCGGCCTGCTCGGCGCGGTCGCCGGCGGTGGGCTGATGTGGTCTCTCGGGCGCGAGACGCGGCCGAACCTCATCGAGCCCGCGCCGGCCCCCATCGTCGTGCAGGCCCGCGAGCGCCAGCCCGCCGTCCCGCCCGCGTCTGAATCCGAGCCGATGTCGGGGCCCGCCACGTCTGCGCCCGAGCCGACGCCGGTCGCGTCGATCGCTCCGCTCCCGCTCGCCATGCCGGCCGAGCCCGGCGTGACGCCGCGTCGGACCATCGGCCCCGATGTCCCCTCGACGCCCGCCGCCCCCGCGCCGATGATCGCTCCCGCCCTCGCCCCGGCGACTCCCGCCCCCGGCCCGCTCCCCCGTCCGAGCCCCCCCGCCGCCGAATCGATCGCCAAGCGGATCAACGTCAACACCGCCACGCAAGCCGAGCTCGAGCTTCTCCCCCGCGTCGGCCCGGCGCTGGCGAAGCGAATCATGGACCACCGCGCCAAGCACGGCCCCTTCAAGCGCATCGCCGACCTCGACGCGGTCAGCGGCATCGGCCCCAAGACCCTCGAGAAACTCGCCCCGCTCGTCACGGTCGAGTGACCCCGCCCGCACCCCGCCCGCACGCCGGGTGAACGCCCGCCCCGGAGCCGACGCCTCGGCCTCCGTACGATGGGCCGCGAACCCACCGGCCAGGACCGGACCGCCGCGCGGCGTCCCGGCCCGCGCCGGCGCGCTCCCGGACCGCCCGTGCCCACCCCCTCCGACCTCGTCCAGATCCTCGCCGACCACCCCGCCGCCGCGGCACTCGCCGCCGCGCTCGACGCCGGCCGGCGGGTGGTGGCCACCGGCGTCGTCGGCTCCTCCCTCTCCCTCACCGCCGCGGCCGTCGTCCGGCGCACCGGCCGCCACGCCGTCCTCCTCGTCGCCCACGCCGACGACGCCGACGAGGCCCTGGACGAGCTCACCGCCTGCGGCGTCGCCGCCCTCCGCCTCCCCGCGATCGAGGCCCTCCCCGGCGAGAGCAACGTCAGTCTCGAGCTCTTCGCCGAGCGCCTCAGCGCCGTCCGCCGCGCCGCGACCCTCGCCACGCCCACCGTCATCATCGCCCCCATCCAGGCCCTGATGCAGGTGGTCCCCGCCCCCGCCCGCCTCGGCACCCTCGCCCGCACCCTCCGGAAGGGCGACGATGTCCCCCTCGCCGACCTCGTCCGCTGGCTCGCCGCCGCGGGATACAAGCGTCTGGAAGCCATCGAGGAGCCCGGCGACTTCGCCCTGCGGGGCGGCATCCTCGACGTCTTCCCTCCCACCGGCCCCGCCCCCGGCAGCCCCGCCGCGCCCGTCCGCCTCGACTTCTTCGGCGACACCCTCGACCGCCTCGCCGAGGTCGATCTCGACACCATGGCCTCCGACCGCGCCCTCGACGCCGTCGAACTGGTCGCCGTCGACATGGCGGGCGTCCTCGACGCCGAGGGGAGCGTCAACTTCCTCGAGGTCCTGCCACGCGACGCCGTCGCCCTGCTCGCCGAGACCATGGAGGTCGTCGAGCAGGGCCGCGGCTACTACGAACGCGTCACCGACGCCCGCTCGATCCAGGGCCCGCCCGCCGTCCTCCGCCTCCTCGAATCCCGCTTCCATGCCCTGGCCGAGCTCAACGGCTTCTCGGCGGGCGCGGGCAACGCCGACGTCCGCGTCGAGCTCCCGGCCGCGACGCTCCCCGCCTTCAGCAAGGACGCCGCCGAGGCCGTCCGCGAGCTGGCCGCCCTCGCCGCCCCTCCCGAACGCTGCCGCGTCGTCGTCTGCTGCCAGAACGACGGGGAACGCCAGCGCCTCAGCGAGCTCCTGACCGAGTTCACCCCGGCCCAGCGCAACGCGGTCGAGTCCGTGGTCGCCTACCTCCATCGCGGCTTCATCTGGCGCGCCGAAGGCGCCCCGCTCCCGGGGGCCGCCCCCGCCGTCGCCCTCGTCCCATACCACGAGCTGCTCAGCCGCTTCACCGTCCGCCGCCGCGCCGGCCGCATGAAGGCCGGCCGGGCGATGGACACCTTCCTCGACTTCCAGGCTGGCGACTACGTCGTCCACGCCGAGCAGGGCATCGCCCGCTTCATCGGCCTTCAACTCATGAAGCCGCGCGACGTCCCCAGCCACGTCGCCGCGGGCGCCAAGCGGCGCGAGGTCGATCCCGAGGAATACCTCACCCTCGAGTTCGCCGCCAAGGCCAAGCTCCACGTCCCCGCGACCCAGATCGACAAGGTCCAGAAGTACGTCGGCGGCTTCCACGGCAAGCCCCCCCTCTCGACCCTGGGCGGCCAGAAGTGGAAGAACCAGAAGGAGCGCGTCGCCGAGAGCGTCAAGGACCTCGCCGCCGAACTCCTCCGCGTCCGCGCCGCCCGCGAGCACCTGCCGGGCATCGCCTATCCCGCCGACACCCCGTGGCAGGCCGAGTTCGAGGCCGAGTTCCCCTACGAGGAGACCCAGGACCAGCTCGCCGCCATGCAGGAGATCAAGCGCGACATGCAGCGCCCCCGCCCCATGGACCGCCTCATCTGCGGCGACGTGGGCTTCGGCAAGACCGAGCTGGCCATCCGCGCCGCCTTCAAGGCCTGCGAGTTCGGCCGCCAGGTCGCCGTCCTCGTCCCCACCACCGTCCTCGCCGAGCAGCACGAGCGCACCTTCCGCTCCCGCTTCTCCGGCTACCCGTTCAAGGTCGCCAGCATCTCGCGCTTCAAGACCCCCAAGGAGGTGAACGAGACCCTCGAGGCCCTCCGCAAGGGCCACATCGACCTCATCATCGGCACCCACCGGCTCCTCAGCAAGGACGTCCACTTCGCCGACCTGGGCCTCGTCGTCATCGACGAGGAGCAGCGCTTCGGCGTCGACCACAAGGAAGGCCTCCTCCGCCTCCGCCTGACCGTCGACGTCCTCACCCTCTCCGCCACGCCCATCCCCCGCACCCTCCACATGGCCATGCTGGGGATCCGCGACATCTCCTCCCTCACCACCGCACCCCTCGACCGGCGCGCCATCGTCACCGAGGTCATCCCCTACAACGAACGCCGCATCGAGCAGGCCATCGCCCGCGAGCTCTCCCGCGAGGGCCAGGTCTACGTCGTGCACAACAAGGTCCACGACATCATGAGCGTCGCCGACGACATCCGCCGCCTCGCCCCGGGCGCCCGCGTCGCCGTCGGCCACGGCCAGATGCCCCCCGGCGAGCTCGAGGACGTCATGCTCCGCTTCATCCGCCGCGAGGCCGACATCCTCGTCGCCACCACCATCATCGAGTCGGGCATCGACATCGCCTCGGCCAACACCATGATCATCGACGACGCCGACCGCTTCGGCCTGGCCGACCTCCACCAGCTCCGCGGCCGCGTCGGCCGCAGCAAGCACCGCGCCTACTGCTACCTCCTCCTCCCCGCCGACCGCGCCATCAAGGAGGTCGCCCAGAAGCGTCTCAAGGCCCTCGAGCAGTTCTCCATGCTCGGGGCCGGCTTCAAGATCGCCATGCGCGACCTCGAGATCCGCGGCGCCGGCAACATCCTGGGCGCCGAACAGTCCGGCCACATCGCCGCCGTCGGTTACGAGATGTACTGCCGCCTCCTCGAGGAATCAGTCCACACCCTCAACAACGATCCCCTCCCCGAACCCCCTAGCGCCACCAGCATCGAGATCGGCGTCAGCGGCCTCATCCCCAAGTCCTACATCCCCTCAGACGCCCGCCGCCTCGAGGCCTATCGCCGCCTCGCCACCGCCGCGGACGCCCCCGCCCTCGACAAGGCCCGCAAGGACCTCATCGACGCCTACGGCGAGCCCCCGCGCCCCACCCAGCGCCTCTTCGACCTCGCCCAGGTCCGCATCGCCGCGGCCGCGCTCGGCGTCCGCACCATCACCATCCGCGAACGCGATCTCGTCTTCCGCACCGCGAACGCCGACGCCCTCGCCGCCCTCCTCGCCGCCTCCGCGGCGGGCTCGGGCTCCGCCGCCAACGCCACCGTCCGCGCCCTCGCCCCCAAGACCCCCGGCGACCTCGCCGAGGTCTACTTCCGCCCCCCCGACGCCTATCTCGAGCCCGACACCCTGCTCGCCATCCTCCGGCGACGACTCGGCGTCTCCGCCAGCTCGGCCCCCACCGCCCCCGCCCCGCCGACGCCCGCTCCCCCCCGCCCCGCTCCATCCAGATCTCTCGCGCAACCCTCACACTTGGATGCCCGCCGCGCTCCCTAAACTCCGTCAGCTACGCCTCTTGGCGTCATTTGCTCCAAGACAGGGAAATCCCCGGTCTTAGTGTGGCGGTAGGTCTGAATTCGGGTAGACTGGATGTCGATGCGGAGTGATGGAACGCTCCCTTGGACGGCGATCGAAGGATGTCATGAGCGGATTCGCGACCAACCCCGTCCCCCCGCCGAACCCTGGCCCGGGGGGGACTCCCGGTCAGGATCCCGTCCGCCCCAGCACCGAACGCAAGATCATGCAGGTGAAGCGTCGCCTAGTGCGGGAGGCCACGATGGCCATCTCGATGCTGGAGGCGGCCTTGGACGCCCTCTGGACCCTCGACCGCGACGCCGCGAAGGCCGTCCGGATGAGCGACGACCGGATCGACATGGAGGAGGTTGAGATCGAGCAGCAGTGCTACGAGATCCTCACCCTGCACCACCCCTTCGCCCGCGACTTCCGCGTCCTCACGTTCGTCCTGAAGGTCAACTCCGACCTCGAACGCGTGGCCGACCACGCCTGCTCGGTTGCCAAGAGCATCATCAAGATCGCCGACGCCCTCGGAGACCGCCCCACGCCGGCGTGGCCGACCGCCCTCGTCGAGCTCGGGCAGCGGGTCCCCGGAATGTGCCACGAACTCATGCGGGCCGTCCTCGACGAGGATGTGGACGCCGCCCGCAGGCTCGTCGCGGCGGACAAGGTCATCGACCAGCTCGACCGCCGCCTCTTCGAGGAGGCGATGGTCATGATGCGACCCCTTCCCGGCAGCGCGACCCGCTCGGGCGACGGTCCCGACCCCGACCTGGCGATCGGAATGCTGGTGTACCGCATCGGCCGCGAGCTGGAGCGCGTGGGGGACCTCATGGGCGCCATCGCCGAGGACGTCGTCTACTTGGCGACGGGGTCGATCATCCGGCACGAGAAGCGGCGGACGCGGCTGGGGGCCTAGTCTGACCCGGCTTGGTGGTTCGGAGAACCATCCTCAGGGCGGCGGGCTGGCGTCTTCGCCGACGCCGAGTCGGGCGGCGGGGTGTGAAGTTTCGGCGAACACCCCGATCACTTCGGCGTAAGGCCTTGTGGGACAACGAGTTGTCCCCAATCGCGAGAATCATTTGAGGCCTTGGGCTTGACCCGCGGAAGGGCAAACGCCTAGAGTGGTCCCCGCCGTTTGAAGCAGTCGCCAACGGGTCGACCGACCCCAAGGCCCCGCACCGAACGGCCTGATCTTTGAAAAGTGAACAGTTGGGAACCGCACGAGAGTGTGTGTTCATGGCAGCGGTGCACGCCGACCCCTCGACCGGGGGGCCATGAACAGATCCAAAATCAACCCGTCCTCACAGCCCGTACAAGCTGGAGGATGGGGGTCGGTCCTGGGATTCACAGCCCGGGACGGTATCATTCTCGTGCAGACTCAAGCCGGCGCTCTTTTCAGCCATGAAGAGGCGTCGGTCTGGATCGAGAGTGAAGCCAATCCATCGATAGCCATCGATGGCGGCGGTTCTGGGCCTTCCTCCTCCCCGGAGGGTGGCTGCGGTTCTGTCGTAAGACCGGCCTCGCGGCCGTGTCCGAAAGGACATGGTGGCGGGGCAACATGTGTCAAATCATTCTTTGAAACTCTCCCGAAGCGGGCAACCGTTGAGGGATTCAAGAAAATCAATTGAAGAGTTTGATCATGGCTCAGATTGAACGCTGGCGGCATGGCTAAAACATGCAAGTCGAACGTACCCGCAAGGGTAAGTGGCGAAAGGGTCAGTAACGCGATCGAACATACCCCGAGGTGGGGGATAGGGCGGGGAAACTCGCCATAATACCCCATGATGTCTCCGGACCAAAGGTTTACCGCCTTGGGAGTGGCGATCGTCCTATCAGCTAGTTGGCGGGGTAACGGCCCACCAAGGCGAAGACGGGTAGCGGGTGTGAGAGCACGGCCCGCGACATCGGGACTGAGACACTGCCCGGACTCCTACGGGAGGCTGCAGTAACGAATCTTCCGCAATGGGCGAAAGCCTGACGGAGCAATGCCGCGTGTGGGATGAAGCGGCTACGCCGTGTAAACCACTGTCGGGGGGCAGGAACACTGACCGCCCCCAAAGGAAGAGCCGGCTAACCCTGTGCCAGCAGCCGCGGTAATACAGGGGGCTCGAGCGTTAGTCGGAATCACTGGGCTTAAAGGGTGCGTAGGCGGCCCGCCAAGTGCTTTGTGAAATCCCACGGCTCAACCGTGGAACAGCAGGGCAAACTGGCGGGCTTGAGGCAGGTAGGGGCCGACAGAACAGTAGGTGGAGCGGTGAAATGCGTAGATATCTACTGGAATGCCGATGGGGAAGCCGGTCGGCTGGGCCTGTCCTGACGCTGAGGCACGAAAGCGTGGGGAGCAAACAGGATTAGATACCCTGGTAGTCCACGCCGTAAACGATGCGCACTAGACTGGTGCGGTTTTGACGCCGTATCAGTCGCAGTAAAAACGATAAGTGCGCCGCCTGGGGAGTACGGTCGCAAGGCTAAAACTCAAATGAATTGACGGGGGCTCACACAAGCGGTGGAGCATGTTGCTTAATTCGAGGCAACGCGAAGAACCTTACCTGGGCTTGACATGTACGGATCAACCCCTTGAAAGAGGGGCCACAGCCGCAAGGCCGGAACGTGCACAGGTGCTGCATGGCTGTCGTCAGCTCGTGCTGTGAAGTGTCGGGTTAAGTCCCTTAACGAGCGCAACCCCTGTCGTTAGTTGCTCTCAGGTAATGCTGAGTACTCTAGCGAGACTGCCGGTGTCAAACCGGAGGAAGGTGGGGATGACGTCAAGTCCTCATGGCCCTTACGCCCAGGGCTGCAAACGTGCTACAATGGCGCGTACAAAGCGATGCAAGGCCGCAAGGCGGAGCAAATCGCAAAAAGCGCGCCCCAGTTCGGATTGCAGGCTGCAACTCGCCTGCATGAAGTCGGAATCGCTAGTAATCGGAGATCAGCTACGCTCCGGTGAATGTGTTCCTGAGCCTTGTACACACCGCCCGTCACGTC
>Ga0105046_10003098_pt1 | contig 26302 bp, 29 predicted proteins | sample MAT03_FD_78385 | JGI IMG/M metagenome (GOLD analysis project Ga0105046, IMG submission 78385) | Freshwater microbial communities from Lake Fryxell liftoff mats and glacier meltwater in Antarctica - MAT-03 (megahit assembly) | ecosystem: Environmental > Aquatic > Freshwater > Ice > Liftoff...
AGAATAATTCTAGAAATAAAGATAATAAGATAATTTTATCGATAAAATAATTCTAGAAAAAACATACCAAAATAATTCTAGAAATAAAGATAATAGAATAATTTTATCGATAAAATTATTGTAGAAAAAACATATCAGAATAATTCTAGAAATAAAGATACCAGAATAATTCTAGAAATAAAAATAATACAATAATTTTTTTTCGATAAAATAATTCTATAAAAAATATACCAGAATAATTCTAGAAATAAAGATAATATGATAATTTTATCAATAAAATAATTCTAGAAATAATGATAATAGGATAATTTTATCGATAACATTATTGTATAAAAAACATACCAGAATAATTCTAGAAATAAAGATAATATGATAATTTTATAGATAAAACATATCAGAATAATTCTAGAAATAAAGATAATAGGATAATTCTAGAAAAAAAAATACTATAATAATTCTAGAAATAAAGATAATACAATAATTTTATTGATAAAATTATTGTATAAAAAACATACCAGAATAATTTTATCGATAAAATTATTGTAGAAAAAACATATCATAATAATTCTAGAAATAAAGATAATATGATAATTTTATCGATAAAATAATTCTAGAAAAAACATACCAGAATAATTCTAAAAATAAAGATAATAGAATTATTTTATCGATAAAATAATTCTAGAAATAAAGATAATAAGATAATTTTATTGATAAAATAATTCTAGAAAAAATCATATCAGAATAATTATAGAAATAAATATAATAAAATATACCATAATTATTTTATCGATAAAATAATTCTATAAAAAAACATGCCAGAATAATTCTAAAAATAATATAATTATTTTAGAGATAAAATTATTCTAGAAAAAAACATACTAGAATAATTTTAGAAATAAAGAGGATATAATTATTCTAAAAATAAACATACCAGAATAATTTTAGAAATAAAGAGGATATAATTATTCTAAAAATAAACATGCCAGAATAATTTTAAAACTAAACATATCAGAATAATTTTAGAAATAACAGTTACATAATTAGTTTATTCAACACAAAATAACTTTATTGTCTGTGTAATCCACCATTCTTAGATACTGGTCAAATAAGTTAGATGATTATCAATTCGATGGATGTATATATCAGATAGTAATTTACATTTTTGTTCTGATAGATGAATTCGATTAATATTAACTGAAGGAATACAAATATCAGCACCACCTAATTTAAGATGTCGATCAATGATATCATTTAATTGGTTATGCTCAGCATTATGTAAAATATCATATAACATCATGATGGTCGATGTTCTTCCTTTTCCACCAGCACAGTGAAAATGAATTCGTGTGTCTTTTGGAATAAATTTAATTAATCGAATTAAATCATTTATCTGTTCAAGTTTAGGTGGATGATGATCAACTATTCTAATTTGAAAATATCCCCATCCAACTAATTTAACTAATTTTTCTTCAGTCTCTATTTTAATTAATTTAACTCGAATATGTGATGTTAAACTTTTGTCCGTATATATTTCAACTATTTTGGGTAATTCTGTTATCGATTTTTTTAACCACTCGTTAAATTCTATTAATGATAACTCCGCTGTTAACTTATTTTCATCTATATACCAATATACCGATCCAGATATAATTTGATCTTCTTCCGTTTTTCCCGTAATAAAAATATGCGGTTCACTCCTTAAATCACACACTATTACATTTTTATCTGATATTAATGTTGTTAATTTATTTATATCACTAAATTGACTACTCCCTGATATATTTATTTTATCATCCTGATAATGTCTATATCTTTTCATTACTTGTGATCCCCATACTAATGCCATTATACTTTCGTTGTTTTTTTAAAAATTTTTTTTTAATTTAATATTATTATAATCTTCCCCACATACCAACATAATTTAAATTTCCAACACTAATGGTAAAATCATTAGTGTCATATTTTACTATTGTATAATCTTCTCTTGATTCATAATCTATAAATTTAAAATTTTTAAATTTTGTATACAATATTATTATGATTTAAATAGTCTTTTGCTATTTTATCAATTATATTCAGATAATTGTTGTGTAGTATATATTATTCTCACCAGGATTACCATATCAACCTAATTTAAATTTCCAACACTAATGGTAGGATCACTAGTGTCATATTTTACTATTGTATAATTTTCTCCTGATTCATAATCTATAAATTTAAAAATTTTATATTTCGTATCTTCTATTATCACACTAGGATTGTATATATATACAATATTATTAGGATTTAAATAGTCTTTTGATATTTTATCAATTATATTCAGATAATTAGATAATTGTTGTGTAGTATATATTATTCTCACTTCATATGTTCTCACATAAATCTTGAAATCTCTAGGGTTATAATTATTGAGTGAATCTAAAAATTCATATAATTCTGACAATGTTTTTACCCAAAATGATATAGTCAAATCAAAAATATTTACATATTCTGGTAATTTTCCATTATACACCCACTGATCCCCATATTCTTCTAACTTCATGTCCTTGATAAATCTATCTGGTGTGTTTGTTGGAAATATTTTTGATTTCCTTGCTGTGTCAAATTCTTGATTTATTTCTTCTATCAAATCAATTATTTCTACATTAGTCACTATTGTTGGTTGATCATACCATAAATACCATTCCTCCGTGTTTTTCCCCTTAAAATATTTATATTTATTTGAATTATACATTTTATTACACATATCTTTAAACATCCCTCGCCTATACCAAAATGGCGTCCCCACCTGCAATGACCAACTAGTCATGATTAATACTCCTACTTCCATTGTCATACATTCCATTATCACTGCATCTATCTCTCCTTCTGATTTATAATATACTGGTATATCATTGTATTTCAACTCATATATATACTCTTTACGTGTATTTGATTTATTCAATCTATCTATTAATTGAAAATAAAATCCATTTGGTGATAAATATTCATATATAAAATAATTTAATTTTGATTTTAATACTGTTAATATCCTCACCAATTCCGTGTTCTCTAAATCCATAATCTCTCCTTCATATTTTCGATAAACATGTCTAGCTTCCTCTATTTCAGAATTAATCTCTATTGAATGATATTCCGTTGAAATATCTTCCTGTGTCATAAAATATAATTTATAATCTTTCATCGGTAAACTTATTACCGGGTTTGTACTGTCTAATATTTTTTTTGATAAAATCCCACATAACATTTTAAATAACCAAAAATAAAATTTTATTTTTAGTTATTTAAAAATGTCGTCAAGAGAATCTGTCAATTTGTCATATTTACGTAATACCTTAAAACAAAATTATCATAAATATGTTAACCTAATTACTCAACACCCCACTGAACATTTAATCGGTATTGGTGGTGATGATATCTTAGCCCGCATCTTTGATTATATTAATAATGGTATTAATAATTCCAGTCAAAATAGAGATGCTTCTCTTGCAAAATCATTTAAATTATCTTGGTTTTTTGATACATCCGATAATTTAATTAATCGTCAACAATTAATCCATAAATTACACATTTATCAATTTTTTGATCTTACATATGATAAATTATACCTCATCTTCGCTGATGTCACCGATATTCAAAAAGAACATATTCTAACTAGTTTAAGCTTAACTTCTCATTTATCTCTTCATTATAATCATGTCGTCAATAATATATCCCTTTCTCGTGTTAAAGATCTATCTTATTTATTCCCTATTACTCATTCTTTTCAAATTGATACCCAACCATATGTCGTTTTCACTTCCACTATATTAACTTCTACCGATCTGTCTGATCTATTTCACTTTAATTATCTGAAATTCCCATTTTATCGTTTAGATGAACTTACCGGCGCTTATGCTACTCTCCTATTATCTGAAACTCTTAATCATTCATTCTCTGTCTCCTGGAAATTAAATCATTTATACATTCATGATTCTAGTTATCTCCAATGCTTAAATTTACATAATATTTTTTTAGATATTTGCTCTTATTTATCTACTCAACTGTTTGAATTTAAAGTTATCCCTGATTTTATTAGTTGTGTTAAACTTTGTAAATTTTATAATGTTAAATGTTTATACTATCAATATACTTATTACTGTGTTGTTCCCAAAAATTATCCTGATTTACTTATTCCTGATATTATTGTTGATTCTCCTGATTCGTCCGATCTGTCTAATTTTGGTTACATTTCATATACTCCTAAATATAATTTTAATATTAATTTACAAGTTGATACTTCCAATCCAAATATTGTCTTATTTTATTATTATTCAACTCATGGTGAAAAATATATTGTTCATAAATTATATGATTCATCTAATATTGATGATATTTATCATATTCTTAACACTTTATTCAAATATGGCGTGTTTTTTAAACAATATACTAAAAATATCCTATCTAATTATCCCGATTTTATCCCTTCTATCCCCCCTTCCGTCCCCACTTACCCAACATATTCCTCCGATTTTCTGTCCCAAGTTCATCTTCCCCCTCCTGATTAAGTCACACTTTCTCGACAGTATGGACATTTATACTGTGTATTTAACCATTTAAATAAACATTGATAACAAAATATATGATTACATGATAATTTAATTGATAACTCCGCAGAATCTAAACAAATTGGACATCTGTCAATTGGCTCTTCAAGTAATTGAATTCGATGATCTTTGGTTATATTAATTTTTGTATCTTTGTGTATATTTAATATAAATGTCGGAAAAAATAAAACTATTTGATCCGAATCTATTATTATTTTAACTGCTGTTATATCTTGACAACATTTACTTACTATTTCATTATTTGAATTCGTAAATTTAATTAATTCATTTAAATTATTTAATTTTATATTTGATACTGATTTAATATATCTAATATAATTGTATATATTATTAAATGGTATATTACATATTAATTCTTGATTTTTAATTATTACACTTGGTATTCCAATTTTAATAATTTCGTGATATATTTCATGAATCAATAACATTGCTGCCCACATGTACATTTTATATTCTAAAAATATAATAATATACAATCCATTTATCATTCTATAATTTTTTCTAACTCCGAATTGGGTCAATACCCATATTAATCCATACCACGCTTTTGTCGGTTCCACCATTGACATTATTACCCAAAAAACTATTGGATGATTTAATATATATATAAATATTATATGTTGATCAAATATATACGAATCTATAAAATCTTCATAATCTCGAAAATATTTCATTTATTCATAAAAATCAAAAAAAATAAAAAATCAATTTATTACTATCATTCTATAACTTCGAACTGAGTCAATACTCATACTTCTGTCGATTTCAACATTGACATTATCACCCAAAAAAATATTTCATTTTATGGGGGTAATTTTATTACTATCTTCTAAATATTTCAGCCAATTATCATAATGTCGATATATTTTATCTTTCTGTTCATTTCGATAAAGATAAGATAATTTCTTGGGTGGAAGTTGTCTAGTGTAGACAATATCACAATCAATAACATCAATTCCATCAATAGTCAAAATATGATAATTATTGAAGTCAATATGCTCTTTTTTAATAAATTTATCTTCAATACATACATTAATTTGAGTATATAATTCTTCTCTAATTTCATCTGGGATGTGATTATATTTTTCATCGACATAATTTCTGATGTAATATGCTCGTCTAATTTTTGATTTACTTATTTTTTTCCAATCACATGAATCTTTCATTAATTGAACCAATATCACTTCTTCTTCATTTTGACTATATTCTAATTTATCAAGTTCTGAAAACATTCTTCCATTTTCTTTAAAAAAATCCACACACATTTTACAAAAATTAAGTGGATCATCTGGTAATTTTATTGATTTATTATTATATTTATGTTTTAAAAGTTTATCAGAATAACAAAAACTACGAGGAAATTTTTTTCGAGCACATTGTTTTAATATATCTTGCCAGTATGGATCTTCAATTAATTCTGCTGCTAATTCAAATTCTGGACATTGAATTCTTTCGGATTTTTTTAATTTCTTTTTATTTTTGATACCTGAATCCATCGCTGAAATCCACAGATCATTTCCAGCCCCATTGACATTACTCCCAATTTCCATTTTATTGATAAATTTTTATTTTAAGAAATAAAATTTTATCAATTAAAAATGATATTCAAGTATTTAGAATGTTGGAATATATTATTTACTTATTTTATTGGCAATAACTTATGTAAAATCACTCCTTATAAACGTTATCAAATTTCAAAAGATTCATTTATTCATCATATTATTAAACCTAGCAATCCTGTAGGTAATATTCTGCTATTACAAGGTGGAATCGGAAATATGGATTTAAATTCATATTATTTTAAATTATTTTTAACCTTTCTTCATCAAAATTGTAATGTCTTTGTCTTTGAAAAATTTATTCCCATTTTAGGACCTCATAATAGTCACCTTATTCATTTATGTCTTCAACATATCAAAACTAATTTTCATGGACCAATTACCGTAGTAGGATTTTCAGCTGGAGGAATATTATTATTTAATTATTTATCATTAAATTATGATGATGCCGATTTGTATATTCCTTTATGTTGTCCTGTTGATGTATCTAATTTAAAATCAGTATTTCAAGATCATCCAGTTTTTCGAAAAATTATTAAATCAGCATATAATAAATATCAAGTTGATGATTTCACAAATTTACTGTTGATTTCTGGATCTAATGAATCTGACTTTAATGATTCCATTGCTAATCAAATTAATCGTCTCAATTATTCTACTTCATGGATTGATAAAACTATTTATATTCTAGGTGAAAATGATCCGCTGACTCATCCGTGTAATCACCAAATTAATTGTCTTTCTAAAAAACCTGTCACTTATATTGTTGATAAAGGGTGGCATTGTTGTTTAGATACAATCCGTTTAGCTAGTCACATTAATAATAATTTTTTTCAAAAATATTCTCGAAATAGTATCAAATTTTCGCCAAAATTTGAATTAAGTTTATAATCCCACTTCACAGATTGATAAAGGGTATCATATCCAAATTTTGAATTAATGGTCATCTGTGTAATCACCAAATTAAGTGTCTTTTTAAAAAACCCGGTATGTGTATATTGTTGTTTAGGTAGTAACATTAATAAATTATTGTACATCATGAATTGATAAACCTATTTATGTGAAAATGATCATCTGTGTAATCACCAAATTAATTGTATTAAAAAAAAAACCGGGATGTTGATTGTTGATAAAGGGTAATATTATCGAAATAGTATCAAAATTTTGACCAAAATTTGAATTAAGTTTATAATTTTCTGAGATATAAATCATGTCATTTAATCAATTACAAATTTTTTATAATTATATAACTGATAATTTATCAGAATTACATAATAGTTTAATGATTCTTAAATCACACATTCCAATGGACAGATTAATCATAAAGATTGATGGATTGGATCATAAAGTTCCGATTATATTACCAGAAGAAATTATTAAAAATAATATTAAAGAAATTAAGGGTATTTCATATGTTAGTATAATTAAAAATATTGGATATAGATTTAATTTAACATCATATTTATCTGGAAAAATAATTGATCCCAGTAATGTTAATAATACTATTTTGATAACTTATCAAAATAATGATATGTATATAAGTTATACAGAATTACAAAAATGATTAAAAAAAAATTATTAATTGGTTTAAAATGGAAGATTCCTTACAAACTAATCTTTTCGGTGATACTGTTGATATTGATACACCACAATCAAATCAACCAACACCCACCCAGAAGAAATTTGGACCAAAAATAACTTATTCTAGTCAATTTCATTATAATCGCACAACTCAAGATAAAAATTTTGGAGCTTATGAGCCATTTCATTCCACCCTATATCCAATTAGATGTTACAGTTGCGGAAATGTAATTGAATCAGGATATTTAGAAATGTTATTATCATCCGAACCAACCAATCCCAAAACTCCTGATGAAATAGACATGTATAATCGATTGATTGAAAAAAAACAAAAAGTTTTAAAACAACGAAAATTTAAACAATTTGTGGATGAATCAGAAATTAAGAAATCTAAAATAGGTGAAATTATGGATGAATTAGGATATTATAAAAATTGTTGTCGAAATATAATCGCAACTACACCTTACACAATTCAACGACTTAATGATTTAGATAGACAAAAGATATTTGAAAATATGGAACAATTATCATTAAAAGATACTAGTTATGATACAGAAAAAGAATATTTTACATGGGATAAAATACCAACTATTGTTGGGGAAGATGAAGATTATTATACTCAAGGAATTAATGGTGCTGATACTGATTTTATGTTGATAAATATGGATACTGCTAAAAATATAATGGATTTAGATGCGTATAAATTGAATCTGGCTAAATATGATACTAAATAAGTTAAGATTAAGGCCAAATTAATTTATTGAAATTTCCCAAACATAAAATATGTGATTTTTCATAAACATCAAACCAATTATCATTGGATAAATTATTAATAATTTTTTGTAAGTACTGAAGATTATGATCATTATTAATCCAAGAGGAGATGAAATCAGGTTTTTTCAAATACCAACATTTTTCTAAACGATCAATTTCTCGATTAATTAAGGTTGCTTTGTGACATTTAATTAATTTATCATCATAAATCCAATCGGGATAAATAATAGGATGTTTTATTCCGTAAAGTTGCATATTATTATTAAATCCACGACTAATCCATTCATCAATGTGGCAATTGATGTAATATTTTAAAGTTTCTTCAAACCCAATCCACATTAATATTGCTGGATGTAATTTAAATCCAGGAGTGATTAATTCTTCTCCAGGTAATACATAATCCCACCAATATCCTTCTGATATAACTTTTTTGGTTTTTTGTTTGATTTCCTTGAATTTTCCATCTTCTCCATCCTTGATTAATATATTCCCCTTCCCTATTTTTTTTGGGATTGTTTGATCATTATTAATACATATTACCATGTTCTGTCTTATCAAAATACATGATATACTCATCTTCTCAAATTTATTTAATATTTTTTTAAACCATTTTATCCTATCCTCTTTAGGTGTAACAATATTACTCGGATAATCTGGAATATTGAAATATTTGCTTAATAATCTAAATTGTTTTAATGTTGTATATATTTGATATGCTTCACTTCGTTGTTTATCCAATCTTCTATTATCTAATAATTGCGCCGATTTTTTAAAATCAGAATCTAACATAAATGTATTTACCATTTTAATTTTCTTCTAAAATATACCATTTTCAATTTTATTCAATTATTTTTTAATTTTTGGAGTAATTGGGATTCTTTGTGGTGTGGGAGGTAATACATTCTTAACACTATTATTTTTAGGTATACTTAATTCTGGAATAGAAGATGGAATTATAATTGGATGATTATCACCTGAATTTGAAACAGGTGTGTATGGATTATTCAGACTGGGGATTGGAGATTCCATATTTTGTGATACAACTGGAATGATTATATTAATTTCGTCTGAGTCAGGTTGTGGTATGGGATGATGAATATAATTGGTACTGGGTGGGGTAGATGAGAATTGAGATAAAACTATTTTTGGGGATTGTGGACAAGACAAATTAGATTTAAATTTAGTTAATTGAAGAGTATCAATCCAGAAAATATCTTCGTGATGAAATCCTGGTATAGTTGAAACAGATGCTAATTTATCATACGTTAATCCAGCCAATTTAGCCAAAGCAATGATATCATTAATATTACCAATAACTTTCCATTTTTCAGATACTATTATCAATGGATATTTATGACACATCATAATAGCTTCATCAAGATTTATAAATTTTAAATCTAATCCCCAATACGTATTTTCGTCAGTACATTTAATTTTAAGATTATTAATTACACATGTATACATACTCTTTATATTCGTCGGAAAAAATTCAGGTAATTTTTGTTGTAATGATTGAGTATCTATATGTAATTTATTTGAAAAATTATTTAGTTCAATAGATAAATGAATTATGAAATCATCAACTTTGCCAAGTGCCGTAATAATTGTTGTGTGAAATGTATCAATAGAATTTGTCATTTTCTTATAAAATATTTTATTAAAAAAAAATTATGTGATGTAATATGATATTTTAATATTATCAATACTTTCTTTTTCTTTTAGTAAACATATCTAAATAAGTTGATTGGGGTAAAGACTCATCAAAATAGTGTTCCCATAAATTATTATTGAACAAAAACACATAATCTGTCAGTATCACTTTCGAAATAAGTAAATTTAATATAAATTATATGATGTAATATGTTATTTATTCTTATCAATACTTTCTTTTTCTTTTATTCAATATTTAGTAAACATATCTAAATAAGTTGATTGGGGTAAAGACTTATCAAAACAATGTTCCCATAATCTGTCAGTATCACTTCCGAAATAATTAAAATTAGTATAAATTATATGATGTAATATGTTACTTATTCTTATCAATACTTTGTTTTTCTTTTATTAAATATTTAATAAAAGTATCAAAACAGTGTTCCCATAAATTATTATTGAACAAAAACACATAATATGTCAGTATCACTTCCGAAATAAGTAAAATTAGTATAAATTATATGATGTAATATATTACTTATTTTCATCAATACTTTCTTTTTCTTTTATTAAATATTTAGTAAAACCATCAAGTAAACATATCTAAGTTAGTTGATTGGGGTAAAGATTCATCAAGACCGTGTTTTCATAAATTATTATAATAGGATTCTTGAACAAAAATACATAATATGTCAGTATCACCTCTGAAATGATGAAAATTAGTATAAAAAAAAAATTATGTGATGTAAGATGATATTTTAATATTATCATCATTTTCTTGCTTAGTCTTATCAATACTTTGTTTTTCTTTTATTGAATTCATTAAATATTTAGTAAAACCATCAAGTAGATGATTAATATTTATATCAGTAAACATATCTAAGTAAGTTGATTGGGGTAAAGATTCATCAAGAGCGTGTTCCCATAAATTATTATAACAGGATTCTTGAACAAAAACACATAATCTTTCAGTATCACCACCGAAATGAGGAAATTTAGTATAATTATTTTTAAAAAAAAGTTTACACATTTCTAGAGTATTTGGATTTAGTGATAATGATAAATTTCGAAGCTGACATAAAAAAATTTGGTGTAATTCGTCTGAAGTATAATTAGTTATATCAAAAATCCAATTAAATCTTCTGGCTAATCCAGGCTGTATTTTAAATATTGATTCTTCCATTTCTTCCCGATATCCCGCAAATATAAATGCAATTTTATCTGACCAAGTCGTCATGAAATTATTAATTTCAGTTAATAATTCTTTTCCATAATCATCATGTTGTGATGTTGATAAATTATACGCTTCATCTATCATGATTACTCCGCCAATATGTTCATTTAAGATTTTTCTAAATTGGTCAGTAGTATGTCCTTGGAATTTACCAATTAAATCTCCTCGAGTCAATATACTAAATTTAGGTTTACTAATTGTTTCAGAATATTTGGGTCGAGGTATAATTAGTGGAAATAATTTTAATCCAGAATCAATAATTTCGGTACGACATTTTTTTAATCTTTTTTTAAGTTCATTATTTTTTTGATTAATATATTTTTGATCCTTTATATTTTTTGGAATTGTTTTTGCTCTTATATTATTCAACAATGCAATTGATTTATTAATATTACTATTAATATCATTTAATTTAGTATTATTTTCTTGAATTCTAATATCTTTAATCATTAATTGATTATTTAATATATTAGATTCTTGTGGTAATTTAATAGATATTTTATCATTCACATATAAACATCCTCCATATGCCCATAATTCAGCTAAATATTTTCCCAATTGACTTTTTCCACTTCCAGGTGGTCCATATAATAACGTGTGTAATTTTTCTCCTGATGTCGGTTTTCCAAATCTCCTATAATTAACTATAAAACTTCTAAATTGTTTCAAAATTTGAAGTTTGAATTCATGTAATCCAATTAAATTGTTAATGTTCTCTAATACTTTGACAAATTTGGGAAAATCTAATATAAATTTTAATCCATTCGGTATTATTTTTTCCCCAAATGGTGAATATTCCCTCATTTTGTCTATAAATATAGATAGATCCTGACTCATGTTTTATAGTACAAATATTTTCTTTTTTGTTTTTTTTCTTAAACATATACACCCCCTATCAAACTTTCCCTGTTCCTAAAAATACTTAGTTTATTTTATCTTAAACATTGTATGTTATTTTAAAATGATTAATTTATACTGTTATTATATCAAACCTTGTAATATTGTCATCTATTCCTTCCCATTTGATTCAATTGATTATCTTTATGATGCATCATCTCTTCAATCGGTTCCTGATACTTGTGAAATTAATGATTATGTGAAAATTAATGGATTAATCACTAATAAATATAATATATCCCCAGTAATTTTGTTCTACTCAGATAATACTATCGAAATAGCTTATTTTCAATCATCAGATGATTTCCCCATTAATTCTGATGGTAATTATATTTGCCCTTCCTCTAATATCACTGGAAATACTGTTATTCAAATCCCTGATATTAATAATTTTAATCAATATTCCGATAAAAATTATTTAGTATCTTTATCATTACCTTCACCCAAATTAGAATTGATTACCGATTTTATTAATCATCCACCTATTGTTCGATTGACTAAAAAAATATCTTACTTATCTAATGTTATTAAAGTTTTACTTAGACGGCTGTATCAAATTTATCCTCCTTTTGAATCTATACCTGATTATTATACTATTGATAATAAAATTCCTTCCATTATTACATATACTGATTTTATTAATAAATATTCCAATGATATTATCAATTATGAAATTGATCCTCTTCTTCAACCTTATCATACTTCTCATCACTCTAAAGATCGCCTTATCACTTATTTCACTAATGATGGTAATGTCTTTCTCGTTAAATCTGAATATGATCCCAAAACTAGAACAATTGGTCCTTCTAAAAAATAATTTGTTTGATCTTTTTATCAATTTGAAAAATTGATAAAAATTAGTCAACCTCGTTAAATTGGTCCTTGTAAAAAATAATTGTTTTGATCTTTTTATCAATATTAAAAATGGATCCTTATTCCATTCTTCAAATTGATAAAAATTCTTCTCTTCCTCAAATTAAATCCTCTTACAAAAAATTATTACTTAAATATCATCCTGATAAAAATTCGTCTCCCGATTCTACTGACCATTTTATTCAACTTAATAATGCTTATCGCCTGTTATCATCTCTCCAATATGATTCTATCATTCATATCTCTTATTCCAGTTTCATTCATGGTGAGTCCCTATCTATTACTATTCACACTCTCGATAATATCATCTGCTTTCATGATACTCTCAACTGTCAATCTCAATCAATCATCTTGTCTATCCCTCCAAAAACTTCCGTCGATTCTATTATCTCCTCTCATGGTTTCCGTTTTAAACTTCTCCCTAAATATCACCCTCATATTAAACATTATAAATCTAATCTCATTATTATTACTCATCTTCCCTTCTTTAAAGCTCTTCTGGGTTTAATCACATATTTTCCATTAGGTTCTGAAAAAATACTCATTCACATCTCTCATCCCATCTACGATAAAAATATTATCTTTATCGGTAATTTTGGGTTGTATGATTCACTCGGCTGTCGTGGCAAGTTTTTCCTTCAATTTACTATTATTAATCCTACTTCCCTCACCCCTTTTCAATCTAGTCACATTAATCTTCTCATTTAATCTTCCAAGTCTGATGTTGATGATGATGTTGATTCATCATCTTCGACTATGGTTGATGTTAAATTTAATGGCTTGTTTTCGAATTTTAATGTTGATGCTAGATTTTTGGGTAACTCTGGTAATATTAACTTGTTACTCACTATTGGATTTAATGTTAATGAATTTACTACTTCTTCTGTTACTGTTTTAGTTTCAGTCTTTCCTGATGATACACATCTCCCACATATCCCTCCATGTTTCTTTAATGTACTCTTCGCAAATTTATTATTACATGCCTTACATGCAATCTTCTCTCCTGTTGCCACTTTAAGCTCTTGTGGTTTTATTTCAATTACTTTTGTTTCTTCAGTACTAGATACCTTTCCTCCTGATACACATCTGTAACAACCTCCCCCATTTTTCATCAAAGTTGATATAGTGAATAGCACATTACATCCAGAACATAACTTCTTCTCTGATCCACCCTTTTTTGTTCCATTTCTCACCGATGGCGCCACTCCAGTCTTCTTTGTTATACATGCCGCACATCCTCCTCCATTCTTTGTGATTGTATTCTTTGTAAATTTCTCACCACATCCTAATGGACAATCTATCTTCTCTGATGATGATCTTCCTTTACTTTTCACTGATTTCTCAACTAAACTTACACTCATTGATTCTGATTCGCTTTTATTTGATTTCTTACCTTTAGTCGTTGTATCGTCTGATTCCATTGGTTTTGTAAATATCATAGTTTTAGTTGATTGTTGACTACCTGGTGCTACTGACATATCAGAAATATTATGGAGATTTGTAGTCATACTTTTTGAATTCATTGCTTTTTTTATATATATTTTTGTAAAATAAAATTAAATCATTTTTACAAAAATTTTTATTTACTTTTTACAAAATCAAAGTTATTTTTAAAAAATAAAAATTTCCATATTATTAATAACACACGATTATTAATCCTATGAAATCTGATTGGGATACTATTCATAAAAAATCTATTAATATTCAAACTTATTATGATCACGTTAATTTCTGTAATTGGATTCGATATATTGGAACTACCCTCTCATGTGGAAAATGCCGCTCTCATTTTATTGACTTTTGCCTCAAATCTCCCCCTGAAAATTGTACTAACTTATTCAACTGGACTGTACAATATCATAATGACGTTAATAAGTTACTCGATAAACCATTAATTGATTATTCAACTGCCAGATTAAAATATTCTTAATTATTCATCATATATTAAATACCAGTCTGATCTTGACCATATTGTATTAATATTATGATCACATCCAATTTGTCCACTTATTATTTTTCCACCTATTTGATTTGAGTCAATTGATATATTTATTGATGTCTCCCACACACCAGAACTCACTTTCGATATATCTATCCATCCATTTGACTCTACCATCCAGTTACCGTCATCTGTATAACTCATAAAATATTTAATCCATCCTGATATAAATATTTTTTTGTCCTGTTCATGTAAATCACATATTTTAGTCCACCATTCTATATCCTCCTTATCATACGCTTCAATAATCTTATCAATTATTTCACTTAAATCATCTACCCATTTTCTGAAATTCCCCTTCCACACATATATGTAAAAATTATATGATTCTGTATCATATTTATATAACCATTTTAACTTATCCTTCAAATTTATCCAATCTTGTTTTGTTCCATTTATTGTTATTTCTGGAATTCCACATTTTGGATTTATCTTGAATTTATCATATTTTTTTGATTTTCCATATCTCATTAATGATACTATTAATACATCTACTCCTGTCGTCGTTGAAAAATTTGGAACTGTCCACCCCATTTCATCATCTAAATATTCTGGTAATTTCTTAGCTATATCTTGAATATCATCTCTGTAATTTATTGATTTACTCTTATCTATCTTTAAATATTTATAAAATTGATTCATTATTCCAATCCATATATCATCTGGTCGTATCATTAATTTATAATGATATAACCATGCACTCAATATACTACTCACCAATCCATTCCCTAATTTTGAATTAATTATTTGAGTATTCAATGTCCCAGTCACATAATTTTTATGGATAGTCATATAGTCTAAATTGATTAATTCAGGAGTGTACGTGTTACATTTAATATGCACAGTCATTTTTAAATGTTGTGTGTTTTTTGAATAAAAATAATTTTTATTCAATATTCAAAATAAAAAATTGATTTTTTTATCTTTATTTTTTTGTATAAATATGAGATTTTTCGGATATCCTTGCATGAATAACACTTTGAGTTTAACTACTAGTCATACTCTCAGATTAAATAAATTTAGTATTGATCGATGGATTGAAAAATGTCATCATAATTTAGATCATTTATATAAATTAATTTATGATACTTATAAAAATGGATATGGTATCTTCAGAATTGGAAGTGGTGTAATTCCATTCGCAACTCATCCAATATTATATGGAATAGATTGGAAACATAAATTTGGATATTTGTTTAGTCAAATTGCTAATTTAATTCATCAATCTAACATTCGTATAACTATGCATCCTGATCAGTTTGTTGTTATTAATTCAAATAAATTAGATGTTTATATGAAATCTGTTCAAGAATTACAATATCATGCTGATATGATGGATTTATTAGAATTAGATTCAACTTGTAAAATGCAAATTCATGGTGGTGGAGTGTATAATCAAAAACAAAATTCAATCAATTTATGGATTGACCGATATTTACAATTACCTACTCAAATTAAAAATAGATTGGTTCTTGAAAATGATGATTTTTCTTATTCTCTTACTGATGTAATGTATATTCATTCTAAAACTAAAATTCCTATCTTATTTGATACTCTCCATCATGAATGTTTGAATCCAACTAGTATCAATCATCATGATGCTTTTAAATTAGCGTATCATACTTGGAAATCATCAGATGGTATTCCATTAGTTGATTACTCTTCTCAACAACCCAACTCAAGAAAAGGTAAACATGCCAGTACCATCGATTTACATCATTTTGATAATATTCAAAAAATTTTAGATACTGTCAATCCATATTATGATGTTATTCTTGAAATTAAAGATAAAGAAGTATCCGCTCACAAATTATCTATCTGTCTCCCTTAATATTTTCACTTACTAAATGTTTGAATTCATCATAATTCTTTTAAATTATGTTATCATCAGATGAAATTCCATTAGTTGATTACTTTTATCACTAACTCAAGAAAAGGTAAAGAAGTATATGTTTCCCTAAAAATTGATATAATAATTAATAATTTCACCCAATAAAATGCCTGAAGGACCTGAAGTACATAATCTTGCTAAGACTTTGAATGATTTATTCATTAATTGTCATATTAATAATATAACAATTAATGAAAAATCTAGATATTATAAATCATATTTTTGTGGATATGATAAGATCAAGTATCCATTAATTATTAATAATATTTATGCTAAAGGTAAAAAAATAATATTTAATTTTTCAAATCAAACATATTTAGTATCATCATTAGGAATGGAAGGTCATTGGATACTATCACCAAATAAGCATTCTGGTATTCATGTTGAGTTAAGTAAAGATAATCAAAACTTAAATTTATATTTTGATGATCAACGACATTTTGGTGTGTTAAATTATTGTTTGACACAGATTGAGTTGAGTAATTGTCTTAAACATGTGGGACCAGATTGGTTGAATAAAGAAGTATCGCTTTATTTATTTATTAAAGAAATTACTAATAAAAGAAAACAAAATCAAATGATTCACGTATTTTTAATGAATCAAAAAATTTTTTCGGGTATTGGAAATTATTTAAAATCGGAAGTATTATATGATTCTAAAATTTTTCCTTTTCGAACTTTATCGTCTTTAAGTATTCCTGAAATTACAACATTGTATAACTCAATTATATATATTATTTACGATTCATACAATCATGGAGGAACTACAATATATTCATATGTGGATCCATCGGGTCATCCTGGGAAATATATTCTCAAAATTTATAATAAATCGGTAGATGAATTCAATAATATAATTATGAATGATCGGAAAATTAAAAAAAAAAAAGATCGAACTACTTATTGGGTTCCCCTAATTCAAATTTGAAAAAAAATATACTTTTATTTTTATAAATAAAACCATTAGATGAATAATCAAGATTGGAATGAAGTTGTGTTTATGAAATCTAAAAAGATTGATATGACTCAACTCCACCGAGATGGCAAAATTGAATCAGTATCTAGAAATATTAAAAATAGTTCAATCAAAAACGATGTAGTATCAAATAAAATATTGGAAGATGAAACAAGTAAATTACCAAGAGTATCAAAACAAACTGGTAATTTAATTAGTCAATATAGACTTAAATTAAATTTAACTCGAAAACAATTAGCTCAAGCAATCAATCAACCAGAGTCAGTAATTAGTAATTATGAAAATGGAACGGCAATATTGAACAGACAAACATTAAATAATATTTATAAAAAATTAAATATTAAAAATGAATAATTTATTACATAAATTATATAATAAATGTTTATGTATTGGTTATATTTGATAAGTTGTATATGGGTAGAAGCATTATGTGTGATATGGTTAATAATAAGTTACATGTTAAAATTGGATCATGATCTGAATATAGTATATAGTATGATATATATATATATCAAAAGTATTATACTAGTATCAAATATAAATATGTTTTTTATAGATGATAAGTATAAGAAAAACATAGTGTTATTATTAGTTGGATGGGAATTTTTTATAATTTTATGGGCGGCGTATGGATGTTTAATATATCCAACTAAATATATTTTTTTATATGTCCATACATATTATTGTACAGTGTATCGAATAATATATTTTTTAAAATATGCAAAAAAACATGATGAAGATAGATTTAATGTGTAATAATAAAAATGATGAAAATGGGAATAATTATGAATATAATTAAAATATGAGAATTTTATTTATAGGGGATCTTCATTTCAAGAAGAATAATTTACATACAATGGAGAGTATGTGTACTGAATTAGAGGAAATGGTAAAAACGGGAAATATAAAGTTAGTAGTATGTTTGGGAGATATATTAGATACACATGAGAATATATCAATGAAATGTTTACATATGGCGTCTAAATTCATAATTAATTTATCAAAATTAAGTCGAGTTATAGTATTAATAGGAAATCATGATAGAGAAAACAATCGAGATTATTTATCTGAGTATCATCCATTTTTAAATTTGATGAATCATGACAACATTACTGTTGTGTATAAAACAATATGGGATCAGATTAATAATTTCATTTATGTTCCTTATGTTCCAAATAATAAATTTAAACAAGCATTAGAGACTGTTGAATGGACAGAGGATGGAAAAAAACAGCCTCACTTAATTTTTTGTCATCAAGAATTTAAAGGATGTGTAATGAATAAATCAATATCTAAAACTGGTGATGTCTGGTCAGATAAATATCCTAAAGTTATTTCTGGACATATCCATGATTATCAAGTATTATCAAATATTATTTATGTTGGAACACCATATCAAGAACAATATGGTGAATCCGAAGATAAAGCTGTCATAATATATGACACTACTGTTGATACATACACTCGAATCAGATTACAATCAGTAGTCAGAAAAATAACAATTGATATATTATATCAAAATTTAAATAATTTTGAATCAATTATTCCAGTTGATTCAAAAGATTTAATTAGAGTTAATTTAATCATAGATAGTTGTAGTGTTAAAGAATTACAGCATAATCAAAATTATCAAAAATTACGACAAAGAGTTCATAAAATTATTTTAACTCAAACTAATACAACTGTCAATTATGCTGCTGATATTTTGAAATGTCATAATCCAGACCAAATTAATTTAATCGATATAATTCATAAATTACTCGAAACAGATATAGATACATTAAATATATTTAATAAATATATTATTACTGAAAATACTATATTATTTTAATGTCATACGTAAACATGATAATAAATGAAACTAGAAACCCATTTAAATAAATTTTGAATCAAAAGAGTTAATTTAATCATAGATAGTTGTAGTGTTAAAGAATTACGACAAAGACTTTATAAAATTAATTTAATCGATATAGATACATTAAAATAATATATTTAATGTTATAAGTAGACATGATAGAATAAAAAAATGTGAGTAATATGTTAGAATTAAAAAAATTTTAAATAATAAATGGAACGGGAAAACGAGCAACCTATATCAAAAACATGGATGTATAGTTTTTTTTTTATATTGGTAATAGTAATAGTAATAGTAATTGCGATAGCAGTATATTTATCGTATAATCGAGAATATTTATATCCAGGAATTTTTCAAATTTTATCATTACCACCAACACCAGATTCTACCAAATTTATGTATTTAACTCAAGGTTCCAGTACTGGATCAATATCAGCAACTGGAACTAATGCCATAGTAGCGCTGAGTAATTCTGGGAATATTGGATTACAGGAATGGTATTTTATTCCAGTATCGGGAGGATTTTATATTCAAAATGTGATGTCTAAAAATTATTTGAATCAGGATACAACAACTGTATCAGGGACTTACACGGGAGTAACATTGAGTACATTACCTTCTATTTTCAATGGAATGGTTGTTGGAACCAATAGTTTAGTGGGATTATCATTAAATCTATTAACAAATTCGATGATTGTGTATCCAACAATTACGTCGGGATTTAGGGCTGCTTCTACATTTGTTTCAGGAGTGAGTGTAGTATTTGATTCAAGTTCAACTTCAACAATTACTAATAATAGATTATGGGTATTAGTTCCAGTTAATGGAACTTAATTTTTAAAAATGATAAATATTATTTTTATTTTAATATAAAAAATGAATATAAGTTTAAGTACAGATACACCTAGAGAAGTTATGGATTTATTGATAGATTTAAAAATGTTAGCAGGTATTCCAACTGGATCAAAAATTAATTTACATAATAAGAGTTATACATCTGGAAATACATTATTTAATGGTGTTTATCGATTTATTTATGGACAGGATAAAAATAAAACAGTAGATTATATTGAGAAAATATTAAAAGATGCTGTAGTTATTTCATGTAATTATCCAAGATATCAAAATATCATTATTGATAATATTACCAGTATATCTGGTGGATTGACTAATTTGATTCATACCTATTCTGAATATAAAGAAATAACATTCAAATTAGATTTATTTATTTTAAGATGTACTAAAGAATCGTTTATTGAAGCATGTAATAATATAAATGAAACTCCAGTAAAAAATTAAGTTAAATCAATTTATAATTATTTATGTTAAGATGTAATAATATAAATGAAAATCAATTTATACAAAATTATAATTATTTATGTTAAGATGTAATAATATAAATGAAAAAATGTGAAAAAATAAAGAATAGAATAAAAGGTAGATGGATACATGGTCAAATGTTGAAGAATTAATACAATATTTAAATGATTTGCAAATAGAGGAGATAGCAATACCGGGAAATTGGTCAAGTCAGATATTTTTGACAGATTTGGGGAATTATCCAGTCAAATCAAAGAAAGATATATCTAAATATTTATATGAATATAATATTAAATACATTAGATATCGTGAATTTTTTAAAAAATCGAGAGGATATGATCGAGAAATTATAAATGGAGAAATTTGGGAAATATTTGATAGAATCACTACTGGACCAATTATGATTTATTTAGAAAATTGGTTTTTACAACATATTAATGAAGTTAGATTGAGTGATATAGATAAATGGATATTAAAATATATCAAAATACTATCGGAATCTCAAATAGACAAATGGGATAATATATTAAAAAATATAGGGTGTATTAATTTCAAGTTTTTTTGCAACGAACCAGAACTTTATTATAATCAAGTAAGTGATTTTATTATTATTGAAACATTAAAAGATGTAGAATGTGACAGTAGAAGTGAATTATTAAGAATATATAAATCGGAAAATTGAAAAACTAAAAACTAAAAAAATTAATAAAAAAATGGCTATGATATTTGATGGAGTATTATTAAAAAAAAATGTGGATAAAGTACAACCAAAAAAAAAGTATGATATAGTTATTCAAAACAATCATAAATGGTATCATTATCAAAAAAAAAATGATGTGTGTATTTCACTTGAAGATGTGATGGAATCGAAACAGGAGACTGATAAATACATGGTATGTTATGAAGAAATTCATAGATTATATACAGTATTTGATAATATAGATATTTTTATCAAATATTTAGAAAAAATAAATAAGAAATATTGGCATTTTTATGAAGTGATTAATGGAAACCAGAGACAGAAAATATATTTTGACATAGATATTGAAGTGATAAATAAATGTGTGTATGATAAGATCACTAAAGACGTAATATCGACAGAGGCAGATATATTTTGTGAAGGATTATTAAGTAATACTGTTAATCAAATAGAAGAAACATTATTAGGGTATGGAATAATGATAGATGTGAGTAGAGATATAATAATATTTAGTAGTTCGGATGACAAAAAAAAAAGTTTTCATATAATTGTCGACAATTATTATGTTCAAAACAATATCGACAATCGAAATATAGTTAATGAAATATTGGGAGACATAAATAACAAGTACACGCAATTTATAGACAACAACGTATATAGTAAAAATCAACAATTTAGATTATATAAATCCCAAAAGTATAGATCGAGTAGAGTGAAGAGAGTAATATGGGAATGGAACTATTTTGATGAATTGATAAGATATGATTGTGGTGAAATCAAAGAGAAGGATTCGAAATTTTATAAAATAATTAAATTTAATACTATATTTAAAAATAGTAGTATTAGTTATGTCAATAATTGTAGATTAATAGAAGTTAATGATGTTTCTCCAAAAATAAATAATAATTTACCAAATTATTCATCTATTATAATAGATAAAATAATATTGACGGAGCTAATAAATAGATTACCAGTAGAATTATTTCAAATATATGAAATAAACAAAATAATTAATAATTTAATATTATTAAAAAGAAAGGTAGTTGGATATTGTAATATATGTGCCAGAATACATGAGTATGAAAATGGATATTTAATATTATCAAATAATGGGATTGTCACATTTTCATGTCGGAGAAATAAAGATGTATACAAGAAAGTCGCTGACTTGACAGACATATTAAATCAAAAAATAATCAATAATCATGCCGAAAAAATAGTCAAATTATTACATTCAAACGAATCACAGTTAGATGAGAACAATAAATCGAAACCACCGAAATTAACTGACAGTAAACAGACGGAATTACGAAAAGGTATAATTAAATTTTAAGTAGATAAGTAATTAGGATAATTTAATATTTTCATATCGAAGAAAGTCACCGATTCGACAGACATATTAAATAAAAAATAGTCAGATGAGAACAGTAAACAGGCGGAATTAAATTTTAATTAGAAATAATTTGGAAGATCCAGGAGATGATCCTAAGATTAATAAATATTGGCAAGTAGAGCATAAATGTAAATCACAAGTAGACAAGTGAAGAGGGAGACAAAAGTGATTAGGATAATTTAAGATTAAATAATTATTAAATTTTTGACAATATATAAAATTATGTTTAAATTGATTCCATAATATATTGAATATTTCAAAGTATGAGTAGATAGTTTTGATTATGATGAGTGTATCATTTATAATATGTAAGGAAACTATATTACCATTATCAGACGAAAATTCAGTTTGAGTATGATTAGATATAGCTAAAAGGAGTTCAATATTTTGATTATTATAATAAATATCAATATTATTACAAATACCAGATATTTGTAGTTCATGAATAAACTTATAATGATTAATATATTTAAATAATTTTAAAATACCGGGAGATGAGATGATTAAATAAATGTAATCATCTATTACAAAAAATTTAATACTGGAAATAGTGTCGGTGATTTCTAAAAGTTGATCACCCGAAATAATATCAAAAATTTTAGAAACGTTATCATATGTTATAAAAATATGTTTATTATTAATACTAAATTTGGGAATATTAACAAATTTAGGTTGAATATGAATATGAATATATAATGTAGAAACAATACTTAAAGATTTACTATCAAAAATTCTGATACGTAATTGGGATATATTTGAGTCAATTAAACAAAGATATTTAAAATCGGGTGTGGTATAACCAGAATATATTATTGGAAAATTTATATCTTTTTTAATATATAGATGTTCATATAATTTATTGTCTATGATTTTATACAATATACCAACATTATCATCAGATTCTATGACTATCCATACATATATCCCACTAGCAGAAATATTTCCAGAAATGTGATCACTTTCAAATTTTATCATATCAATTATTTCAAAAGTCATGTCTGTTTTTAATCAAAAAAAAACTTTTTTTAGATACATTTGTACTATTATTATATCCAAAGTATTATTTTTAAATTTAATTAGTGTATTATATATAAGTTATGATTATTTTATAATATTTAAGTATCATTTTGAATATTATAAAAAAAATAATATTATTTTTTTTATGAAGAAAAAATGAGTGATACTCAGAAAAATGCTAATATATTAGCAATTGTGTTGACGAGAACTTTAGGACTTGATTATGATGAAATGCTAGTAAATATTTTTGATAAAAATAATTTATTACTACTTTATGTGTATGGATATTTGCCGATTCCTGAAAAAAGGAGAGCGATCAATACATTAATTAGATTAAAGAAATATGATATTTTGGGTAATATCATTAATATTACCAATGCTGTAATTAGATATATTATTAATATTTCAATTCAGACTGAAGATTATGAATTAATTGATTACTTAATCAATTATGGATTTAAAAATGATATATTAACATCATCAAACAATCAAAATATTACTGATTATATTTTAAACAAAATTGATTAATAATTTTATTTTTATTCTAAAGAAATGGCTTATTCATTAATCAATTCAACACAAAATCTCAATTCTAATGTTGATCAATCTATCAATTCAATTACACCTCCTGAAATTGTTTCTTTATTGGAACCATATAAATCTGAAAAATTAGTAAATGATCAAGGTTTACTCTACATTAAAAATATTCCAGTACCTGATAGTTATAATATTCATACACAATTGTGTAATTATCTTCAATTGAATCCTGAAGAATTTTATACTTCAGAAAATTTAATGATCATATTAACTTCATTTGATCAAGTATTACTCAAAATGTTAGCTTATGATTGTAAAATTTTTAATCATGATGTAATAAATTACATTATCAGTACATTTTTGAGTCAAGAAATAGAATTTAAAATTATTAAACGGATTATTGAAAATTCTTGTTCAGATGTGTCTAATCCAACTGAACAAGAATTATTGAAATTAGAAAATCAACTTCAATTAGGACTTTCTTCTTCTGACATGAAAAATTATATTATGTTTATATTAACATCATGTTCTCAAAGAACTCTTCCTACCGACAAATTTGAAGTGTGTCGCCTACAATTCACTCCTGAATTAATAAATCTTATCAAATTATATATGACTAAATTTACCGAAACTAAATGTGTTATTCATGATCTATTTTCATATTTAGGGTATGTGGATATCTTCAAGTTTGATAAATTAAGTCAATTTATTTTGGATTCATATAACTATTATCAAATTAATCTTACTCAAAAATACATTCAACTTAATACTCATATTAAGAAAATTAAAACTGGATATGCCAATCCTTCCAATTTTAAACAAATTCACAATTCTCCCGATTTTTATAATGTTGATAATTTAATATCTAAAATGTATCAATTTGATTTATCATCTCGTCCTTCAATTTCAAATGGTAACCCTCCTTCAAATGTAAATCGTAAACGTCCTTTAAATGTAAATGATAAACCTCATTCAAATGTAAAACGTCCTTCATATGTAAATAATAAACCTCCTTCAAATGTAAATGATAAACCTCCTTCAAATGTAAATAGGATGCATACTTCACCTGAAAATGGAAGAGTGTGTGTGTCATGTTCAAGAGTGCATCATTCAGAGAAGGACGGAATAAAGGGTGGGGGAATCCCATATCAATCAGATAACGGATGGGGGAGTATCATGGAAATAATAGGAGGAAAGAATGAAGACGACAATTTCCCTGGATATTATGAGATGATTGCAGAAATGAATAATATTAGAAATAATCATCAATAGACACAATAATGGTATGATTATATTTGCAATATATATATATATATATATATTAATGAAACAGTAAATTGGGTCATAACCAGATAATATTCCTAAAGTATAATCAAACATAATAGAATAATATTAAATATATATATATTAATGAAACAGTGAATTGGGTCATAACCAGA
>Ga0105046_10003100_pt1 | contig 26301 bp, 22 predicted proteins | sample MAT03_FD_78385 | JGI IMG/M metagenome (GOLD analysis project Ga0105046, IMG submission 78385) | Freshwater microbial communities from Lake Fryxell liftoff mats and glacier meltwater in Antarctica - MAT-03 (megahit assembly) | ecosystem: Environmental > Aquatic > Freshwater > Ice > Liftoff...
GAAGCTGATGGTGCTGCACGCTGCGTACCTCATCGACTCGGGCGCCGACTTCAAGAGCGAGGTCAGCATGGCCAAGCACTTCGTCGCCAACATGCTCGGCCGGGTCATCGACCGCAGCATCCAGGTGCATGGCGCGCTGGGCTACAGCACCGACACGCCGTTGGCGCACATGTATCAGCACGCCCGCTGGGCCCGCTTCGCCGACGGCGCCGATGAGATTCACCAAATGAGGATCGCGCAGCGCACCATCAGTGCCTACCGCGACCACGGCAGCACTCGCACCGCCACCGGCAACCTCCCGCTCTAGGCGTGGCTCCGAAGTTGCCGGGCGCCGCCAGCGCCCGGGTCGTCCTGAGTCGTCAACCTTCCCCTGATTTGGCGTCTCCCACCGCCCATGGGCGGGTAGCCACGCCATTTCTGTCACGTTTACCCGCCCAAGGGCGGCGTAGGGTGCCAACAATTGAGCAATGGAGGGTGCGTGGCCGAAGTGCTGGTGTTGTCTCGCGACGACGTGTCGCGTTGTCTCGATCTCGTCGGGCTGCGTGGACAGTTGGCGCAGGCATTCATCGCGTTCAGTGATGGTCTGACGTCGGTGCCACCGCGCATGGCCGCGTTCGCTCCCGACGGCTTTCTCGGCGCGATGCCCGGCTTCGTCCCTGGTGTCGGGTTTGGTCTCAAGGCCGTCACCGTGTTTGCGGATAATCACGGTACTGAGATTCCGTCGCACCAAGGTCTGATCGCACTGTTCGACCCGTCCAATGGCTCGCCGGTGGCAGTGATGGATGCGTCGCTGATCACCGAGGTACGGACTGCGCTGTCCGCTGCGATGGGCGTCGACCTCGGCGCACGGCACGATGCCACGTCGGTAGCGGTGATCGGTGCCGGTGCGCTGGGTCACGAACACATGCGAGTGCTGCAGGGAATCCGTCCCTGGACCGACATTCGAATCGCGTCGCGAACGCACGCAAACGCAGCTGCACTGGCCGAGCTGTTTCCGAGGAGTCGCGCTGTCGGCACGTTCGAGGAAGCGGTTCGCGGAGCTGATGTTGTGTGCCTGTGCACCGATGCCGAAGGCTCCGTCATCGACCACTCGTGGCTGGCGCAGGGCGTCCACGTTTCATCCGTCGGCAGGGGAGCGGAGATTCCAGCGGCGACCATGAGTGCCGCCATCGTCGACGGTGTAGTGATCGTCGAGTGGCGCGGTGCCGCCGTCAACGCACCGCCCGCCGGCGCCCACGAGCTACAGGGTCACGATCCCGCCACGATGGTCGAGCTGGGCGAGATCCTCAGCGGCCGTGCCGTCGGTCGGCGAGACGACACATCGGTCACGGTTTACAAGTCCACCGGCCACGCCATGGAAGACCTGGCTGCAGCCCGCCTGGTCCTCGATACCGCCCTCGCAGTTGGGCTGGGAACCCACGCCCCTATCTGAACGGCCAGTCTGCGACGCTGGTGCGAAATGTTGACCAGGCGTTGAAATTTGGTGCCAGCGCTGTGCATCACCAAGTCGGCGACTAGCCGGCGAGGGGGGAATCCAGGCGACGGCGGACGGCATTGCGCATTTGCTCGTCGAAGCGGTGCATGTGGGCTTCGATGAGTTCGGCGGCGCGGTCGGCGTTGTTGGCACGCAGTTCCATCAGAATGGCGCGGTGCTCGGCGATCATGTCGTGCAGGTCGGCGATATCACCCAGGTACAGGTGCCACAGGCGATCGCTGTGCGCGTAGAGCATGTCCAGCTGATTGGTGAGAAACCGATTGTCGGCCGCTGCCCACACCAGCTCGCGGCACTGTCGATCAATCTCCAACAGCTCCACCGGCGACGACGAGTCGGTCGCATTCTCCAGCAGCGTCGCCATCTCGCCCCACACGGCTTCGTCGCCGCGGGCGCAGGCCAGGCGCATCGCGTAGGGCTCGAGGATGGCCCGGGTTTCGTAGAGCACGGCCAGGTCGCCGACGTCGATACTGCTGACGTACATACCCCGGCGGGGGATGACCGTCACGAACTGATCGCGCACCAGCCGTTGCAGTGCCTCGCGGATTGGCGTACGGCCCAGCTGCAACGATGACTGCAGCGCGTCCTCGCGAATCACGGCACCGGGGGCAAGCTCCAGCTGCACGATCATCCGGCGAATATCGCGGTAGGCCTGCTCACTGAGCGACGTGGGGGCGGGAGGAGCTGTGATATGGTGATGATATATCACCGGATCGTGTCGACGCGATCTTTGACTTCGTGGGAGACCATCAGTGAGCGATTCTGCGTCCAACGCATTTCCGTCATCGGCCAAGGTCGTCATCATCGGCGCCGGCATTGTCGGGAACTGTTTGGTCGGCCACCTTGCCCGCCTGGGCTGGACCGACATGGTGCAGATCGACAAGGGCCCGCTGCCCAACCCCGGTGGCAGCACCGGCCACGCCTCCAACTTCATCTTTCCCACGGATCACAACAAGGAGATGGCATTCCTTACGCTGGACAGCCAGAACCAGTACATCGAAGCCGGGCTGAACAACACCTGCGGGGGCATCGAAGTGGCCCGCGAGCCGCAGCGCCTCGAAGAGTTCAAGCGCCGTATGACCTCGGCCAAGGCATGGGGTATCGAGGCCAGCCTGGTCACCCCCGCCGAGATCAAGGAGATGGTCCCGTTCATCAACGAGGACATCCTCCTCGGCGGCTACTACACGCCCAGCGTGAGCGTGGTCGACTCGCTCGCCACCGGTACCAAGATGCGCGAAGAGGCCATGGCCGCCGGCCTGCAGGTGTTCGCCAACACCGAAGTGCTCGATGTCGAGACCACCGATGGGCCCGGTGGCCCGAAGGTCACCGCCGTGGTCACCGACAAGGGTCGCATCGAGGCCGAGTACGTCGTCGTCGCCTGTGGCGTGTGGAGCCCCCGTATCGCCGCCATGGCCGGTGCCAACATTCCGCTCACGCCCGCCGTGCACCAGATGGCCGACGTCGGCCCCATCGACATCTTGCAGGAGAGCAACAAAGAGCTCGCCTTCCCGATCGTCCGCGACATGGACACGTTCTGCTACGAGCGTCAGTCGGCCGGCTCGATGGAGGTCGGCAGCTATGCCCACCGCCCGATCCTGATGCGGGCCGACGATATTCCGTCGAACGCCGAGTCGGCCCTCACGCCCACCGAACTGCCCCTCACCTACGACGACTTCGACCCGCAGATGGAGCAAGCCATCGAGCTGATGGAGATGCTCGGCGACGCCGAGATCAAGTACGCCATCAACGGCCTGCTGTCGCTCACGCCCGACGCCAACCCGGTGCTGGGCGAGACGCCCGAAGTGCGCAACCTGTGGAGCGCCGCTGCGGTGTGGATCAAGGAAGGCCCCGGCATCGCCCAGCTCGTCGCCGAGTGGATGACCTACGGCTACCCGCACATGTGCGACCCGCACGGCAGCGACATCAGCCGCTTCTACCCGCACGAGAAGACGGAGTGGCACATCAACGCCCGGTGCAACGAGCACTTCAACAAGACCTACGGCATCGTCCACCCGCGTGAGCAGTGGGCCAGCCAGCGCGGTATCCGCCGCAGCCCCTTCTACACACGTGAAGAAGCAATGGGCGCCACGTTTTTCGACGCTCGCGGCTGGGAGCGCCCGCAGTGGTACTCCAGCAACGAGAAGCTGCAGGCGAAGTTCCCCGAGGCGTTCACGCCCCGCACCCACGAGTGGGACGCCCGCTGGTGGAACCCGGTCACCAACGCCGAGCACCTGCAGATGCGTGAGAGCGTAGGCGTGGTCGACCTGACCGCATTCAATGAGTTCGACTTCCAGGGCGAAGGCGTCGTCGAGTACCTGAGCTACATGTGCGTCAACAGCGTCGACGTGGCCGTTGGCCGCAGCGTCTACACGCCCCTGCTCACCCCGCACGGTGGCTTCCGCGGCGACCTCACCATCCAGCGCCTCGGCACTCTGCACTACCGCGTCATCACCGGAGCCTTCGACGGTGGCCGGGACAACTACTGGTTCAACAAGTACCGCCACGAGTTCAACGAGCGCACCGGCAATGCGGTCACATTCACCGACCGCTCGCAGGGCCTGTGCACCCTGGGTGTGTGGGGTCCGAATGCGGCCGCGACGCTGGCCAAGATCGCCACCGATCACACGACCGCCGCGTACGACCTCAGCCAGCACGGCTTCCCCTACGGCGCCGTCCGCGAGGTGCTGATTTCCGGCGTGCCGTGCACGATGTTCCGCATCAGCTACGTCGGCGAGAACGGCTGGGAGATCTACACCAACATGGAGCACGGCCTCACCCTGTGGGATGCCGTGTTCGCTGCCGGCGAAGAGTTCGAGATCATCCCCGTTGGCATCGGTGTGTACGCCGTCACCGGTCGCATCGAGAAGGGCTACCGCCTGATGGGCGCCGAGCTGGAAAGCGAATACAACCCTGTCGAGGCCGGCCTGAACCGCCCGAAGGTGAAGAGTGCCGACTTCATCGGCAAGGCGGCGTACCTTGCTGCTCGCGAGGATGCACCGGATGCGATCATGTGCACGCTCACCATGGATTCGCAGAAGTGCGCCGACGGGTACGACCGTTTCCCGACCGGTGGCAACGAGCCGATCCTGACCCTCGATGGCGAGCGCATTCTGGACGCCAAAGGCCGCGTTTCGCGAGTCACCACGGCCGGCGCGGGCCCTTCGGTGGGCAAGTACATCCTGCTGGCCTACCTGCCACCGCAGCACGCGGTGGTCGGCACCAAGCTGCAGGTGATGTACATGAACGAGCTGTACCCGGTGACCGTCGACGTCGCCGGCGCCACCCCGTTGTTCGACCCCACCGATGCACGCATGAAGAGCTGACGATGAAGGTCCTTGTCTGCGTCAAGCGGGTACCCGCACCCGGTGCCAAGATCAACATCACCGCCGATGGTCTGGCTGTCGACACGGCCTACCTTGCGTTCACCACCAGCCCGCACGAGGAGTGCGCGGTGGAGGAAGCGGTGCAGTTGATCGAGCGTCACGGTGGCGCCTCAACGGTGCTCACACTCGGCCCGGCAGAGGCCGACGAGCAACTGCGCTACGCCGCCAGTATCGGCGTCAACAAGGCGGTCCTGCTGCCCATCGACTCGGCCGAGTGGGACCCGCAGCGCACGGCTGATGCCATCACCTCGGCCATTCGGGGCATCGAGGCTGCGGACGGACCGTTCGACCTGATCCTCTTCGGCAACGAGAGCGCCGACGCCGGCAACTTCCAGGTCGGCGTTCGGGTGGCGTACGCCCTCGCACGTCCGATCGTCAACGGTATCAAGGGCATCGAGATCGACGGCGACTCACTGAAGGCACGGAGGGAGAGCGACGCCGGCGTCGAGGTCTACTCGTTGTCGATGCCCGCCGTCTTGGGCGTGAAGGAAGGTATCAACCTGCCGCGCTACCCAACGCTGAAGGGCCGCTTGGGCTCCAAGAAGATCGAGGTCGGCCAGGTCGTTCCGCAGGGTGTACTCGGCGGACAACAGATGGTCAGGCTTGTGCAATCGGCCGAGCCGGCCAGCGCAACGATCATGCTGGGCAATGGCCCCGAGTCGGCACCTGCGGTCGTCGACCTCTTGGAAGAACTGGGGATACTCAAGTGACCGTACTGGTCGTTGTCGAGCATGACCGTGGCACGCTGAGCCCGGCATCGCTCGAAGCCCTCGCGGCGGCTCGCACGATCGACCCCGTGGTCCACGCGCTCACGCTGGGAGCGGCGGCCGACGGCCTCGTGGCCGAACTGGGTGCACATGGTGCCGCGGTCGTGCACCAGGTCCACCACGACCTGCTCTTCGACTTCGGACCCGAGGCATGGGGCGAATCGGTGGCGCAAGCGGTACGCGCACTCGAGCCGACATCCGTTGTTGCATGCGGCACGGATCGTGGCAACGAAGTGATGGCCCAAGCCTCAGCGCGGCTGAACCTGCCGTTCGTCGCCAACGTGATTTCGGTCAGTGAGGCAGACGCATGGGATGTCACCCGCGTGCGCTGGGGTGGTTCGCTGCTCGAGTCGTGCGCCCTGACGGCGGACACCAAGCTGCTCACCGTGTCGCATCACGCATTCGAGGCGAGCGAAAGCCCGGCCGCAGGCGCTCTGTCTACTCTCGCCGTCGACCTCGATCCGTCGCTCGCCAGAACTATCGTGGCTGACCGCGTCGAGCGCGCCGCCGGTGTCACCTTGGCCACGTCTCCGTTGGTAATCGGGGGTGGCCGGGCTGTTGGCTCGGCCGAGGCGTTCGCACCGTTGGAAGAGCTGGCAGCGCTGCTCGGTGGCGTCGTTGGCTGCTCGCGTGCGGTGACCAACAACGGGTGGCGCAACCACACCGACCAGGTCGGCCAGACGGGCACCCGCATCGCCCCCGACCTCTACATGGCGTGCGGAATCTCCGGTGCCATTCAGCACTGGGTGGGTGCGATGGCCTCGAAGAAGATCCTCGCGATCAACACCGACCCGGAAGCCAACATGGTCACCAAGGCCGACTACGCAGTGATCGGCGACCTCCACAAAGTCATCCCCGCCATCACCGCCGAGATCCGCCGTCGTCGCGGCTGAGGTGAGCCCTAGCTTGCGGCTGAAGCAATAGGCTCGCCTGATGGGAAACAACGACTCGCTGCCGCCCCCGCCTCCGCCGGGACAGCCGCTGGTCCCGCCCGTTCCGCCGGCACCCCCGACCGGTCCACCCGAGTATCTGCCGCCACCACCGCCGAGCTATTCGCCTCCCACCGAGCAGTTCCCGCCGACGACGCAGTTCCCGCCGACGACGCAGATTCCCGTCACGCAGCAGTTCCCGGCCACGCAGGCGTTCCCCGGTGGGCCTCCTGGTGGGTTTCCGCCAAGCGGCTCCACGGCCTTCGAACAACCCGCTGAACCGCCGAACAAGAAGACCGGCCTGATCATCGCCGGTGGTCTGGCCGCAATTGCCGTCATCGTCGCTGTGGTTCTGGTGCTGACCGGCGGTGACGACGACAACACCGTTGCGCCGCAGACCACTCCGGCCGGCACGGTCGTCGAGGCGATCCCGGAGATCACGATTCCGCCAGAGGACACCTTGGTCGTCACTCTCCCGGTCATCACTCTCCCGGCCATCACCGAGCCGGAGGTGACCGAACCGGTGATCACCGACCCGCCTGTCACCGACCCTGTCGTGGTGACAACCATCGTCTCAGGTGGCGAGATCACCGATGATCTGGGTGTGTTCAGCATCGTGCTGCCCGACGGCCTTGCCGTCGACACGACGCCCATCACGACGACGGACAACTTCACGCTTCCTTCCGTCGCCGGAGCCGTGGACCTTCAGGGCTTCTACGGCGATGACGTCACTCCCGGGATCACGGCAATCGTGGTTCGCGAGGACGTGGAGAGCACACCCGCCGAGGTGCTTGCATTTCTGGAGCCGGATGAGGGTGTCTGTACCGGTCGCGAACAGATCGATGACTTCCTGACGGCAATCGGCACCGGCATCCTGCTCAAGCTGGATGGGTGCGGTGATGGCACCGCTGCCAAGGTGATCCTCGTCGTTGCGATCGAGGCAAGCACCTCCATCGTCGCGCTCTATGTGCAGGGGCGCGGCGCGTCGGCCGATCTGCTGCCGCCGGCTCAGACGGTCTTCGAGTCCGTCCGCCTTCTCTGAGTTCGCGCCGCAGATGAGCGATCCGTTGCTGCGTGCGGACGACGGCCCAGCTCTTCGTCGCGACCTGGCGCTCGCGACCTGGGGTCTGTTCGTCGGGCTGGCGTTACTGATGCTGGCCGGCGGCCTGTTTGGCACGCTGCTGGGGGTTCGCTCGGAGAGGGTGGGTTTGCCGACGATAGTCAGCAGCCTGATTGCTGCCAGCTATTACGCGGGCTTCCTCATCGGCTCACGTTTGACGCTGACAGCGCTGGCAAAGGTGGGACACATCCGGGTGTATGCGGCGCTGGCCTCATGCCTGTCGGCCGCCATGATCGGGGTCGGCATCACGCACAACGCGCCGTCCTGGGCCTTGCTGCGGCTGGTGACCGGTCTCTGCACTGCCGGCTTGTACGTCATCGCCGAGTCGTGGCTCAACGACCTTGCTACGAATGAAAACCGGGGAAGGCTGCTCGCCGTCTATGGCGTCGTCACGATCGCCTTCTTCGGCATAGGACAGGTGCTGCTGTTCAACTTCGACCCGATCGCGGTGACGGGTTTCGCTGTCGCCGCCATCATCACCTCGTTGGCGGTTGCCCCGGTCGCACTCTCCGAGGAGGCGCTGGCACCGAACCTGCTGGAAGCGGAACACATCTCACTGCGAGAGTTGGCGAGACTGGTGCCAACCGGAGTGTTCTCCTGCCTGCTGGTAGGCCTGGCGCACGGCGCGCTGAACGGCATGGCTGCGATCTACGCAACGCGGGTTGGTTTCAGCCCAGGGCACGTCGGTCTGTTCGTCGCCCTCCCCAGTCTTGGTGGTGTCCTACTGCAATGGCCGATCTCGGCGGCAAGCGACGACATCGATCGTCGAGCGGTTGGCGTCGTCGCCGCACTGGGGGCAGCAGCCGTTTCGGCGCTCTTGCTGTTGGACTCGCCGAACAAGACAATGGCCTTCGTGCTGATCTGTTTGCTCGGTGGCTTCAGCTATCCGCTGTACTCGATTGCCGGCGCGTACACCAACGATTGGATCGAGCCCGAGCACCTCAACGCCGCAGCCTCACAGCTGGTGACGCTGTACGGAGTTGGGGCTGTCGTCGGCCCGTTCGTGGCCGCCGGCAGCATGGTCGCCTTTGGTCCAACAGGCTTCTATTGGGCCCTCATCGGCTTGCACCTCGTGGTGGCGACGTTCTTCCTCTACCGAATGCTGGCATGGCGGGCACCGCTGGTGAAACGACCCTGGAGTGAAGTGTCCGTGCCGGCACGCGCGTTCTTCGTGCCTGCCACCATCATCGCCATGGGTCGCCGCCGCCGCCGCCGGCGAGTCACCTGAGTCGGCGATCGCTCCCCGACCCGACCTCTGTCCAGGCATTCTGGCAAAGTGCTCACCTATGAGCGCTAGGGCGTACACAACACCTTCAGCGGCTGCTCAGAGGGTCTGGATGGTTGCCGTGGCCGTATTGATAGATTCCGGCTGCGGCGCCTCGGCCGTCCCGGCCACTTCCCGGCGTTGACCACTGGGAGCATGAACGTGTCGTGCGGGCGGTGCCACGATTTCGACTGGCCGACATCGAGTATGAGAACCGACGCTTCGACGACCAGGTGGCGTTGGGCGATCTTGGGCCGATCGTTTGAGAGGTCAGCGTGTATCCAGCGGCTTTCGAGAAGTGCGAGACCGTGGTTCTGAAGGATGGTGAAGGATGGTGAGGGCTCACTTGCCGTGGGCACCAAGATCCACCAGATCGTTGGCATCGACCGTACAGTGGCGCTGACAGCCAGCATGGGTAACGGGGTGTAAGCAGGTACATCGGTCGCCCTGTGCCGAACCCTTCACACTGCCGCCCAGAACTGTGGCCATTCCCGCTGGACACACTAGGCCTGACGCTCGCAGCCGAACACAAGCCACATGGAGACGTCGAACGCGCTCGGCCCACGGCGGCGCGCCCGCCGACGCGTCGGCATTCCACGGAGGACCAGCCCGGCAGTCAGCTTCGCTCCGAGCCTGGTCGATGATCTTGAGATGGCGTCGCGGCCTGACCCTGACCGACGCCGAGGTGGCCCCAAAATGACTGTCGGCGCAGTTCCGGACTAGGAATGAACCAGTGACCGACCCACACGACCTGTTCCCGACGGGGTTCTTCGCACGCACCGACGAGTCGGTCGACGAACAGTTCTACGCGGCTGATCGGCTCGTCACGCACATCGACGACCGAGCGATCGCTGCCGTCGGCACCCTGTATCGACACCTCGGCCTCACTGGCTCCGTGCTCGACGTGATGTCGTCGTGGGTGTCGCACTTCTTCGACCGGCCCGACGAGCTGGTCGTGCTCGGCATGAACGGCCGGGAGCTCGCTGCCAACACCATGGCGCACACCACGGTCGTCCACGACCTCAACGTCGATCCGGTGATGCCGTTTCCGGACGACCGCTTCGACGCGATCACGTGCTGCGTGTCGATCGACTACCTGGTGCGGCCCATCGCAGTCCTGAGCGACGCAGCACGGGTCGTGCGACCGGGGGGCGTCGTGGTGTGCACCTTCTCGAACCGGTGCTTCCCGACCAAGGTCGTCCGGGGTTGGCTGCGCCTCGACGACCAGTCGCGCGTCGCCGTGGTCGCCGAGTACTCCCGCCTCACCGACGCTTACGACGAGGTGTTCACGGCGATGTGCACGCCACCGAACACGTCGGGCGACCCGCTCTACGCCGTATGGGCCACGGTCCGTTCGGAAATCGACAGCGACGACCGCCGTATGTACGGTGCTGTCGACGGCACATGAGGCAGCAGTCGCGGAGAGCAGTGTGCTGTACTCGGGCTGGAAGAACGGTCGGCTCCACCGGCTCGACCGAGCATCGCGGACCTGCCGCAACGAATCGCGACCAGAATCCAACCGGATGACTGCGCAACGGATGGACGCTTGAGCTGGCTCTAGCCCAGCTTGGCCAGCATCCTTTGCTGCCACTCGACAGTTGCCTGCACGTTGTTGAACGTGAAGAGATGAAGGCCCTCGATGTTCAGCTCCTGCGCCTGCTTGCTGAGCGGGGTGATCAGCTTGTTGGGGTCGTAGCCGCCGGGCTTGAACAGGCGGCCCAGTACGCCGCCGTTCTTCTTGACGAACCGCATGCTGTTACCGATACCCAGGCGCATCCCCATGGAGAACAATTTGGCGCGGTCGATCACTCCGGGTACGCCGATGTGCAGCGGCAGCTTGAAGCCTGCGTCGCGTTCGGTCATTGCCCACTGCTTCCACACGTCGAGGTCGAAGCACATCTGCGTGCTCGCGAACCCGGGGACGCCCGCTTCCTCGAGCAGGACCTGCTTGGCGTGTAGCGCCTCGTGCACAACCTTGGGGTCGATCAATGCGTGGCCGTCGGGGTAGGCCGTGATACCTATGCGGGTGAGGCCATGGTCGGTGTCGAGGAAGTCGCGCAGAAAGGCCACGACGCCGTCATACTCGCCGACCGGTTCGGGTGCATCGCCGGCAATCAGGAATACTTCCTTGAGGGCGTGGCCACGGCAGAACTCGGCAAGCTTTCTGACGGCTGCCACATCCGGGGTGAGGCGGGCCGAGATGTGCGGAACCGTGAGATGACCGAGGTCGACGAGGCGAGCCGTGAGATCGAGCGTCGCCTGCTGGCCCTTCGCCGGGCTGCAGGTGACGGAGACGGACGCGCCCGCGGGAATGTGCTCGATCTGTGATTCGAGGTTCTTCATCGGGATGACCTCGAATCGAGCATCGGCGATGAGGGAGCGCTGGGTCGACATCATTTTCGTCCTTCTGGTGGAGTGATCATGCGAACTCGTCAGGGAGTTCCGACTTACGGCGCTCGATGAATGACAGCATTTCCTCATCGATCGCCCCGTCCAGTGCCGGCGGCTGGTACTCGTTGAGCCGGCGCTTCCAGAGCGCGTTGGCGCGCTGCGAAGCATCGAGCCCGCCCTCCTCGCTCCACTGCTCGAAGCTGTTGTTGTCGGCGATGTCGCTGCGGTAGAACGCGGTCTCGAAGTTGGCCAGGGTGTGCGCCGTGCCAAGGAAGTGGTTGCCGGGTGGGTTGGTGCGCAGGGCGTCGAGCGCGAGGCCGTTCTCGCTGGCGTCGAGGCCACGGACGAAGGTGGTCATCATGCCCAACTGGTCGCAGTCGAGGATGAACTTCTCGTAGCCGATGGCCAAGCCGCCCTCCAGCCAACCGGCAGCGTGCAGGACGAAGTTCACTCCACCGAGCACAGTGGGCTGCAACGTGTTGGCGCTTTCATATGCAGCCTGCGCATCGGGCAACTTCGATGCCGTCAGCGAGCCACCGGAGCGGAAGGGCACGCCCAGCCGGCGGGCGAGGGCAGCCATCGTGTACAGCACCATCGCCGGCTCGGGGGTGCCGAACGTGGGGGCGCCGGTCTGCATGCTCATCGAGCTGGCAAAGGACCCGAAGACGACAGGCGCACCAGGCCGTACGAGCTGTGTGAAGGTCAGGCCGGCCAGTGCTTCGGCCAGCGTTTGCACGGCCACACCGGCACTGGTGGACGGAGCCATGGCCCCCGCCAGGATGAATGGGGTGATGATGCAGGCCTGGTTGTTCTCGGCGTAGCACTGAGCAGCAGCGAGCATCGTGCCGTCCCACACCAGCGGTGAGCTGGCGTTGATCAGGCTGGTCATCACCGTGCGGTCCTGTAGATCGCCACCGAAACCGATGCGAGCCAGCTCAACACTGTCCGCTGCCCGCGACCCAGCGGTGACGGAACCCATGAACGGCTTGTCGCTGTACTTGAGGTGCGAATAGACCATGTCGAGGTGACGCTTGCTGACCGGGACATCGACGGGCTCGCACACGGTGCCGCCGCTGTGGTGCAGCCACGGCGACATGTATGCCAGCTTGACGAAGTTCTGGAAGTCGGTGAGCGTCGCGTAGCGGCGGCCACTGTCCAGGTCGTGCACGAACGGGCTGCCGTAGTTGGGTGCGAACACGGTGTTGTCACCGCCGATGACCACGTTGTGCAGCGAGTTGCGGGCGTGCTGCACGTATGTGGCTGGCGCGTTCTTCGAAACGATCTCGCGACACAGGCCGCGTGGGAACCGCACCCGCGTGCCGTCCACTTCGGCACCACCGGCCTTGAAGATGGGCAGTGCCTCCGGGTAGTCACGAATCTCGATGCCGACCTCTTCAAGAACCGTGTCGGCGGTGTACTCGATGAGTGCGAGGGTCTCATCGCTGGCGACTTCGAATGGCTTCAGTGTGCGCGTCAGGTATGGCACGCGCTCGATGACGTGAGACGCGCGCATCGCGGCGCGCCCAGCGCGACCACCCGAGCGGCGCCCGCCCGAGCTGTGTTCTGACGCTGAGGCATTCGAATCGCTCATGAGTTCTCCATAGAAGTGGGTGTTGGCTGGTCGCGGCGGCGACGACGGCCCCCGTGTTCGGCGTTGGCTGCCGAGCTGATCGGTGCCGGAAGCGTCACGACAGCGGACAGGTGGGTGGCGGGCGCGCTGGCGTGCGGAAACGCCATAGCAGCAACGAACAGATCCTGGAAGTCGGGCTCGGTGGCAGTCTCCACCTTGACGACGTTTCGTACCGCCGCTTCCATTTCGCGTCGAGCGGCGACGGAGAGCAGCGCCCGAACGGCGCCGGCGCCGGCGGCGTTGCCGACCGAGCGCACGTACTGGACGGGGCAGTCGGGGACCAGACCAAGGACCAGGGCATACACAGGATCGATATGGCTACCGAAGGCACCGGCAAGGCGGATGTCGTGGACCTCGGCGACGCCGGCGTGCTGGAACAGCAGGTCGATGCCGGCGCGCAGGGCCGCCTTCGCCAGCTGAATGGCGCGCACGTCGTTCTGCGTGATGGAGAGCCGGACACCGTCGGCTTCGTGCACGACATAGCTGAATGTGCGACCGTCTGCGATCACACGCGGCGAGCGTTCGGCCGCGAAACCTTGCACGACTCCGTCAGTGTCGATGATGCCCGACAAGTACATCTCGCCAATGACTTCGATGATGCCCGAACCGCAGATGCCGGAGATCTCGAGGTCCTCTGTGTCCCTCGCAAAGCCGGCATCGTCGCTCCAGAGATCGCTACCGATCACCTTGAAACGGGCCTCGAGCGTGTCGCGATCTATACGGACCCGTTCGATGGCGCCTGCCGTTGCGCGCTGGCCGCAGCTGAGCTGGGCACCCTCGAAGGCGGGGCCGGTGGGACTGGACGCAGCGAACTGGCGAGTGGTGTCGCCGACGACGATCTCTGCGTTGGTGCCGACGTCGACCAGTAGCTGCATGGTGGGCGAGCGGTGCGGACCCTCGGAGAGAATGACCGCTGCGGTGTCGGCGCCGACGTGGCCCGCGATGCACGGCGCCAGGTACACCTGGGCGTGGCGACCGATGAGTTCGAACGCTGACGCTGGCACGGACAACGCCTCGGCGGTGGCCAGCGTGAAGGGCGCCTGGCCAAGTGGCGTGGGATCGATGCCGGCGACGATGTGATGCATGATCGGATTACCGACCAACACGATCTCCAGCACGTCGTCGGCAGTGACCGAGCCGGAGTCACCAGCACCAGCGTCGGTGGCATCGCTGCACAGTTCGGCGATCAACTCGTTGAGCGCTTCACGCACGGCGGCGGTGAGATTTCGCTCGCCACCGGGGTTCATCATCACGTACGACACGCGGCTCATCAGGTCTTCGCCAAAGCGAATCTGGGGGTTCATTCGCCCTGCACTGGAGAGCACCTCACCGGTCAGTAGATCGCACAGATGGCCCGCGATCGTGGTGCTGCCGATGTCGACGGCAATGCCGTAGACGCGATCGACGTAGCCAGGCCATACCGCGACAATCGTCTCGCCACGGACCGCAACCGTTGCAGCACGATCTTGGCCACCGAAGGCACGGTGGACTTCCTGCAACGCCTCGAGTGAGAGTGCAGTGACGGTTCGGCCGAACTCGACCAACAGCTCTGCAATCACCAGATCGCTCATCGACTCGGCGTCGCCCAACACGCTGGGCGGCAGTTCGATGTACGACAGCGAGATGGCCGGGTCGAGGACGACATCGCTGAGGTCGAGGCTCTTGCGGACCACCGGGCGGTGTACCTGGCTCTCCGGGGGCACATCCAACACGACGTCGTCGCGAACCAGCGCGCAGCAGCCCAGACGGCGGTCGGGCTTCATGCCACGTCGCTGTTCGTATGTCTCCTCGGTCTCGCCCCACGGGCTGAGTGCTGCAGCCGTCGAGTCAATGGCCCACTTCGAATACTGACCGGGTTCGAACGCAATCTGGCAACGCCCACAGATTCCGCGGCCGCCGCACACCGAATCCAGGTCGACACCAAAGTCGCGCGCGGCCTGCAGCACCGTGGTGCCGGTGGGTACCTCGCCACCGAGGCCCGACGGAGTGAAGACGACGCGCGGCACTGGTGCCCTATTGGCCTTGCCGTGCGCGTCGGCCGCCACCGGCGCGACCCTCGCGCGCCCCGCCCGCAGCGTCGGGGTCGCGGTTGGCGCGAATCCAGGCCATGCAGTCCACATCGTTGCCGGCCAACACGTCGGCGGCCATGACGATGGTCTTCACTTCCGGATGCAGCGGGTTCATGATCGCGGACGACATGCCGTTACTGATGGCCATGGCCAGGAAGGTGCCGGTGATCTGGTTACGGGCAGGCAGTCCGAAGCTGACGTTGCTCGCGCCGCACGTCGTGTTGACCTTGAGCTCGGAGACCAGGCGGCGCAGCAGCGCAAACACCTGGCGGCCGGCGGTACCCATGGCGCCGATCGGCATCACCAACGGATCGACGACGATGTCGCTGGCGGGGATGCCGTAGTCCGACGCGCGGCGGACGATCTTCTGCGCAACGGCGAACCGCACGTCCGGGTCGACACTGATGCCGGTCTCGTCGTTACTGATTGCAACGACTGCGGCGCCGTACTTCGCGACCAGCGGCAGAACCCGCTCCATCTGCTCGTCCTCGCCGGTGACCGAGTTGACCAGTGCCTTGCCCTGATACACGGCGAGACCGGCCTCCAGCGCCTCGATGATCGACGAGTCGATGGAGAGCGGCACGTCGGTAACAGCCTGCACCAGCTGAATGGCGCGAGCGAGCAGCGCCGGCTCGTCGGCCAGCGGGATGCCTGCGTTGACATCGAGCATGTGTGCGCCGGCGGCCACCTGGGCGAGTGCATCGGCCTGTACGCGACTGAAGTCCCCGGCCTTCATCTCTGCAGCCAGCAACTTGCGTCCGGTGGGGTTGATGCGCTCACCGATCATGACGAAGGGGCGATCGAAGCCGATGACGACTTCCTTGGTGGCAGAGCTGATGACGGTGTGAGTCATGAGGATTCGTCTCCGGACGTGTCGTTGGGCGTGGACGTGTCGTTGAGCGTGTCGGCAATCGCAACGGTCGCAGGGTCCCAGCCGCCATTGCCTACGATGGTGTGGAGGCGCTGGTTGGTGAACTCGACCTCGATCGAGGCGGCAATGCCGTCGATGGTGGGGGCTAGTTCGCCGGTCAGTGGGTAGCTGGTACGGCGCCACTCGCCCACGTATTCCTGAGCCGTCTTCTTGTCGGCAATCATCGCGGCCCGATCAATGGCCTTCTGGAAACGATGCGGGAGAATCACCTGGTGGCGATCGGCGCCGACCTTGCCATTGATTTGAGCGGGAATGTCGCGCCACAAGATGACGACGACTTCGCTACCACCGCGACGTGACATGGCTCAGGCCACCTTTCGGCTGGGAGTGAGGCGGACGTTGACGGCGTCACCGAACGGGGCGAGGCCAACGTGGCGGTGCTCGAAGCGCAGGCCGAGTCGAGCTGCTGCGGTGCGGGCAGCGGCGATCACGGACTGGTCGGTGGACTGCGAGAGCAGCACAACTCGGGTGTAGTGCGCGAAGTACATCGAAAGCAGCTGCGGGTGCTTGTCGAGACCCAGGCCTTGCCACATCAGCGCGTCGAAATGCTTCGCCAAGAAGTCAGTGAGATAAAAGGTGCCCAGTTCGGCATCCTGCATCGCCTCGAAGACAGCGGTTCCGGCGAAGAACTCGTAGCAGTGGCTGCCGGGCAGGCGTTGAAGACGAGGCATCTCTGTCAGCAGCGTGTCGAGGCCGCCCCCCGTGCCGCAGTCGGCGTAACCGATCAGTACCGGGCGCTGTGCCAGCGGGTCGACTTCGTCGAGCAACATTCGCAGAGCAGGCACGATGTGGTCGGGGCGGTTGTGCAGGTTGGCTGGCAGGTAGCGCACATCCACCTGGTCGGTGAGGCCGTTGGCCTTCAAGACCGCGCGGAGCTCGGCGACGAGTGCGCCGCACGCGAGGACGAGTGGCCGATGCATGGGGTGCACACTCAGACGGATGGGCCGGCGGGCTCGACGCGGCCGCGGCGGGCCGAGACCAATTGCTTGGCGGTTTCGGAAGCAACGGCTGCATCGCGACAATATGCATCGGCGCCGATGGCTTGACCGAACTCTTCGTTCAGCGGTGCGCCGCCGACCATCACGATGTACTTATCGCGCAGACCACGTTCCTGCAACGTGTCGATAACCACCTTCATGTACGGCATGGTGGTGGTGAGCAGAGCCGACATACCAAGGATGTCGGGCTGGTGTTCGTCGAGTGCGGCGAGGAACTTCTCGGCGTCGGTGTTGATGCCTAGGTCGATGACCTCGAAACCGGCGCCCTCCAGCATCATCGCCACGAGGTTCTTGCCGATGTCGTGGATGTCGCCCTTGACGGTACCGATGACGACCTTTCCGATGGGCTCCGCGCCGGTCTCGGCCAGCAGCGGGCGCAGAATCGCCATGCCGCCCTTCATCGCGTTGGCCGAGAGCAACACTTCCGGGACGAACAAGATGCCATCGCGGAAGTCGATACCGACGATGCGCATACCTTCGACCAGGGCATCGTTCAGCACTCGGGCGGGCGACCAGCCACGGTCCAGCAGCAGCATCGTGCCCTCGACGATCTCGGGGCCCATGCCGTCATACAGGTCTTCGTGCATCTGAGTGACGAGTTCATCGTCGGGAAGAGATGCAAGATCCAGGTCGTCGCCGTCGCTCATCAGCAGTCCTTCATCTGCCCCGCAGGGCGCCATTCAATCTCTGAATATCGGTCCACAATGTGGAACAGGACCGCATGGTGGAACTGTAACACAGTCGGCCAGCGACGGTACAGCCCAGTTGAATGCTGTACTTTAGGCCGCGGCAGCCGTTGCGAGGGGGTAAGGGATGAATGGCGAGCAGCGAACCGCGAGCAGCCTGATAGCCGCCGGACTCGGCGGAATGCGGACCGCCAGTAGCGCGCTGAGAACGGCCGACCTCGCCCTCGCAGCTCGGCCCACGCACGCGTCGAACGCTCGCTGGTTCATGCGGATGTTCGTCCTGCCCCGCCGGGCAGCGGCAGTGAGGGCCGACGAGTTGTTCTGGACCAATCTGGACGTCGCTCGTGATCAGCATGCCGCTTGTGATGAGGTGCTGGCAACGCTGTTTCGGGAGCACACCAGCCATGAGGGGGTGATGCAATTACAAGTGGAACTGGGTGCTGCCGGCTACGACGGAATTCGCGAGTCGCTGCATGAGAACGTGTCGGCCGGAGACGAAGCGGAGGCATCGCGGCAGCTGCAGCCGGTCGTCGCGCGAATGCGGTTGTGCGAGACACGGATGCTCGCGGCCATTCAGGCGTTGGCCGCCGAGAAGTAGTGCGTCAGCGGCGCTCAGCCGGCGATGTTGGCCAGGTGGTGGGCATAGACCGGTGAGGCCATCAGCGCCTGGCAGCGCTGGAACCGGCCTTCGGCGTACGCCCGAAAGTCTTCGGCCGGGTTGCCATTCGCATGCTGCAGAACACCCCACAGTGTCCAGAGCAGGTCGCACAGTGCTTTGTAGGCGACCATGCGCCCCACCTCGCTGACCGGTGCTGGGCCGCCGAAGTACGCCCGCAGCAGCGCCGCATCCTGTTCGATGGTGAACAAACCCTCCACCGAGAGGTCACCGAGATCCCACATCGGGTCGTTGTTGCCGCCGTACTCGTAGTCGATGACCACCATGCGGTGTCCAGTGTCGAGAAAGTTCTCACACAGCGGGTCGCAGTGGCTGGGCACGAGCGGTCGTGGCGTTGCTTCCAGCGCGACCCGCGTAGCGTCGGCAGTCGCCTCGGCCTCGCGATAGCCGGCTGGCAGCGTGGCGCCCTTCTCTGAAAGCAGGCGCTTGTAGTCGTCGACCATCGTGAACAACTGGAAGTCGGTGGAGAACGGTTCAGCATCGGTGTGAAGTCGACGCAACGCTATGCCCGCGCGGGCAACCGAGCCGAGGTCGCGAAATCGCTCTGGGTTCATCGTCGCAGCGCCGTCGACGAAGCGGGTGACCATCAAACCATCGCTGGCATCGAAGAACAGAACCTCCGCGTTCACGCCCGCTGTGGCAGCGGAGCGAGCAGCGATCTCCTCTGCGACACGGTCGATGTACTCGCCAGTGCCTGCACCCGGAACGCGTAGCACGAGACGGTCCGTGCCGGTGTCGACCAGATAGTTGACATTGGTGAGCCCTGCGAGGCGCACGACAGCGGAGGGATCGAGGCCGGCGAAGAAAGGGACCCGGGCGAACGCGCTCGCTACGTCAGTCATCGTTGGCTCGTGTCGACATGCTAGATCGGTTCGACCGTGACGCCGCGATGACCATCGAGGAGTCGTCTCAGGTCGGCTGGGTCGCTAGTGAGCACGGTAGAGGGCTGACGATGGATGGCCTCTGCGGCGACCAATGCGTCAATCGTGGAGCTGGATTCGGCGGCCGCCAGGAGCCCGCCAGCGACGCGTGCAGTTGGTTCGTCCAAGGGTCGATGGGGAGCGAACTGGCCAAGCATCAGGTTGACCGCAGCGTCTCGGGGTCCATTGCCCCGCACCGTCTCGGCAAGGACGACCATCGGCACGGCGATCTCGTCGCCTCGTCGATGGGCATCGGCCACCAAACTGCGCAAGCGGGAGCTGCCGCGAGCCAACCCGACTATTGCTCCAGCGTCGAGAACAACCGTTGCCTGATCTGGTCGTACCACTCTTCGCCCTCCTTCGTCTCCTCTTCGGTCAGGGGGCCGTACATGACATCTAGCTGACGGAGCAGTTCCTCTATAGGGTCGATGCGGAGCTTGTGCCGCAATGCCTCGACGACGAAGGCCGACACCTCACCGGGAGGCACGCGTTCCTTGAGTTCGGCAAGTGTGGCCTCGTCGACCGTCACAGTGATGCGGGTCATGGTCATCCCGCGATCATATCGCAGGTATTACCGAGGTCGAGACCTAGGACTTCAGGCGCACGTTGTCGGGGTCGTAGAGGGGGCGGTCGTGGCGCTTGGCGGGGATCGGCTCGCCGTAGACCTCGATGATGAAGTCCTCACGGGATGCCAGCTCGGTGGGCAGATAGCCGTAGGCGATCGGTTTGCCGATGGTGTGGCCGAAGTTGGCGCTCGTCGTGAAGCCCACCACCACGCCGTCGGCGATGATCGCTTCGCCGCTGACCGGGTATGCCATCGACTCCAACGTGAACGTGCAGAGCTGGCGAGTGGTACCTGCTTCTCGTTGCGCAACGAGTGCGTCGCGCCCGAGGAAGTCGCCCTTGTTCAGGTTGACCCGCCAACCGAGGCCGGCTTCCCATGGTGTGGTGTCGGGCGTGACGTCGGTACTCCAGTAGACGTAGCCCTTCTCCATGCGCATCGTGTCGATAGTGCGGTAGCCAACGTCGACGATGCCATGCGGCTGCCCGGCGTCGTGCAGCAGCTCGTAGACGTGCGCTGCGTACTCCGTGGGGATGTGCAATTCCCAACCAAGCTCGCCGACGTACCCGATACGAACTGCCAGAACGGGCGCAGAACCGATGGTGATCTCGCGCGCCTTGCCGTAGCGAAAGGCCGCGTTGCTGACGTCGTCTTCACACACGGATTGCAGCACTTCTCGACTCTTGGGGCCGACGATGTTGACAACGGCGCGAGCCGAGGTGAGGTCGCGGATGACCACCGAGCCATCGTCGGGACTGTTGCTGCGAATCCAGCCCATGTCGTGAGCGCCGAACGCAGAACCGGTGACGACGTAGAAGCTGTCGGGTGCTGTGCGGGTCATCGTCAGGTCGCATTCGATGCCGCCGCGGTCGTTGCACAGTTGCGTGTAGATGACGGTGCCGACCAGCTTGTCCATGTCTGCAACACTGAGCCACTGCACGGCGGCCAGTGCGCCAGGGCCGGTGATCTCGAACTTGGCGAAGCTGGTCTGGTCGATGACGCCGACGCCCTCACGCACCGCCAGGTGAGCGGCGCGAATGTGTGGCCACCAGTTCGGTTCCGTGAACGACGGCTGGTCGACGGGCTCCACGCCATCAGGTGCGAACCAGTTGGGCCGCTCCCACCCGCCGCGTGAGCCGAAAACTGCACCGTGCTCAGCGAGCGTGTGCTGCAGCGGGCTGCGCCGAATGCCGCGAGCCGTCACCTTCTCGCTGCCCGGCGCAGCGAGCTTGTAGTGATGTGCGTACAGCTCGACCATACGGGTGTCCATGAAGTGGCGCGTGGTGTGGTGGAACGAGAAGCGGCGCACGTCCAGCGGCCAGAGGTCGAGGCTGGGCCGGCCTTCGAGCATCCACTCGGCCATCATCTTGCCGGCGCCACCACCAGCAGCAATTCCGTAGAGGAAGCCCGTGGCCACGAAGTAGTTGTCCAGTTCGGGCACGCGACCCATGACGAAGTCGGCGTCGGCCGAGTAGGGGATCGGCCCGTTGAGCAGTTTCCGGATGCCCGCTGTGTCGAGGCATGGCGTGCGTTTGGCACCGAGCTCGGCGAGCTGGGCGAAGCGGTCGAAGTTGGGTTCGAACAGTTGCCGTTGGAATGGTGACGGAATGCCGCCATCATCGCCTTGCCCGGTTCCGAACGCGATGGTGTCGGGTTCGTAACCACCGATCAGCAGGCCGGGTCCATCGGGCTTGTAGTACACGAGGTGATCCGGGTCGCGCATCGTGGGCATCTTGCCCAGCTCGACGGGCGTGTAACCCTCGATCGGGCCGCTGATGAGGTACTGGTGCTCCACTGCGGTGGCGGGGATTCGCACGCCGGCCATGCGCCCAACTTCCATGCCCCACATACCGGCTGCGTTGACCACCTTCTCGCATTCGATGTCGCCGTGCGTGCCGTTCGCGTGAAGGGTGTGGACCGTGGTGCAGCGGCGGCCATGGACGGTGACCGACGTGACCTTCGTCTGCTCGTGGATCTGTGCGCCGCGCATCCTTGCGCCGCGAGCGATGGCCTGCGTCACGGAGGCAGGGTCGATGTAACCGTCGGTGGGCAGGAAGGCCGCTGCCAGAACATCCTCTGTGCTCATCAACGGGAAGAGCTCCTGGGCTCGCGCCGCTGACACGATCTCCATCGGCAGGCCGAAACTCTTCGCCATGGTGGTCAGTCGCTTGAGTTCCAGCACACGTTCTGGCGAGCAGGCCAGCCGCAGGCTGCCGGTCTCGTGCCAATCGACGGCTTGTCCGGTCTCGGCCTCCAGGCCGCGGTACATCTCGACGGACTGCTCGAGCATACGAGTGGTGTTGCGTGATGAACGCAACTGTCCGACGAGACCTGCGGCGTGCCAGGTGGCGCCATCGGTCAGGCGATGTTGCTCCAGCAGTACGACATCTTGTTCGCCGTACTTGGTGAGCCAGTAGGCAATGCTGCAGCCCAGAATGCCGCCACCGATGATGACGATGCGGGCCCGTTGGGGGAGTGTTGTCGTGGGGTTTGCCGTGGGGTTCGCGGTGCTCACGTCTCAGGCCTTCACTCGTGCGTTGGTCGGGTCGTAGAGGGGTTGCAGCGCTACCTGCGCCGGCACGCGTTCGCCGGCTACCTCCAGCTCGTATGAGCCAGCCAGTACCCACTCGGCGGTCACGCCGGCGGTTCGCCGTACGTAGCCGTAGCCGATGGAGCGCGCTACCGAGTAGCCGTAGCCGCCGCTGGTGAGCCAGCCCACGCGTTCGCCATCGCGGTAGATGGTCTCGCGTCCGAGCAGGATCGTGGACGGGTCGACGGTGAAGGCGACCAGCAACTTGCCGACCCCATTCGAGCGCTGCGCCTCGATGGCCTCGCGGCCCCGGAAGGGAATACCGCTCTTCATCTTCACGGCCCAGCCGAGCCCGGCCTCGACGGGGGTGTGGTCGGGGCCGATATCGCTTCCCCAGGCGCGATAGCCCTTCTCAAGGCGGGTGCTTTCGATGGCGCGGTAGCCCGCATTCACCAGCCCGTGCCCGGCGCCGGCGGCCATCAGCGTGTCGTACACCCGGGTGGCCGACTCCACGGGGAGGTGCAGCTCCCAGCCGAGTTCCCCCATGTAGGTGATCCGCAGCGCACGGGTTGCGCAGCCACCGATGCCGATCGTTTGGAACGTGCCGAATGGAAACGCCTCGTTGGAGAGGTCCGTCGTGGTGATCGATTGCAGGATCGTCCGCGACGATGGCCCCATCAAGGTGAGCACCGAGTAACTGGAAGTGATGTCGAACAGCTGCGTGTTGAAGCTTTCGGGAATGTTGCGCTGGATCCAGTCGAAGTCGTGTGTCGCGAATCCGGTGCCGGTGACGATGTAGAACTCGTCGTCGGCGACACGGGCAACGGTCAGGTCGGCTTCGATGCCGCCGCGGTCGTTGAGCATCTGCGTGTACGTGAGCGAGCCGACCGGCCGGCGCACGTTGTTGGCGCAGATCCAGTCGAGGGCCTTCAGCGCGTCAGGCCCCTTCAGCGCGAACTTGGCGAACGACGTCTGGTCGATGAGCACCGCAGCCTCGCGGCATGCCGTGTGCTCGCGGCCCACAGCCGCGAACCAGTTCTGTCGGCCGTAGGTGTATTCGTCACGTGGAGATTCGCCAACGGACGTATCTGCAAACCAGTTCGGCCGTTCCCAGCCCACCTTCTCGCCGAAACTGGCGCCCTGCGCCAGCAGGCGGTCGTACAGCGGCGACGTGCGGGCGGGACGTCCGCTGTGGTGCTCTTCGAACGGCCACGCCATCGTGTAGTGCTTGCTGTACGCCTCCAGCGTGCGGGTGCGCACCCAGTCCGTGTCGGCGTGTGGCCTGCCGAAGCGCCGAAGGTCCACTATCCACAGGTCGTACGGGGGAGCACCATCGTGCACCCACTCGGCCAGCGCTTGCCCAGCACCGCCGCCGGCGGCGATGCCAAAGGCGTTGAATCCCGCGCCGACGTAGAAGTTGCGTAGCTCGGGTGCCTCGCCGAGGATGAAGTTGCCGTCGGGTGTGAAGCTCTCCGGCCCGTTGATCAACGTGCGAATGCCGGTGTCGGCCAGCTGCGGGACACGGCCGATAGCCAACTCCATGAGTGGTGTGAAGTGGTCGAAGTCGCTGTCGAGCAGCTGAAACTGGAAGGGTCGGGGAATGCCTCCGATCGCCCACGGAATCGGGTTCGGCTCGTACCCACCCATGACCAGGCCGCCGACCTCCTCCTTGTAGTAGGTCAGGCGGTCCGGGTCGCGCAGGGTCGGTAGGTCGCGGGGGATCTCCGGTGTGAACTGCTCGGTGATGACGTACTGGTGTTCCACCGACACCAGCGGCACGTTCACGCCGACGGTTGCGGCCAGCGCCCGAGTCCATTGGCCACCGCAGACCACGACCTTCTCGCATTCGACGCGTCCCTGGCTGCCGTCCGGTGACACGGTGACGACCGCCTTGATGACGCCGGCCTCGACCTCGATGCTCAGCACCTCGGTGTCCTCGCAGATGGTCGCGCCGTGCATGCGCGCCCCACGGGCAAGTGCCATGGTGATGTCGCTGGGGTTGGCCTGGCCGTCGGTCGGCAGGAACGCCGCGCCAACGACGTCGTCGACCTGCATCAGCGGCCACAGTGCCTGTGCTTCCGTCGGGGTCAGCAGATGCATCTCGAGGCCGAAACTCTTCGCGGTCGTCGCCTGCCGCTTGACCTCCGTCCACCGCTCCTGGTTGCACGCCAGCCGCAGCCCACCGTTCATCTTCCAGCCAGTTGCCTGGCCGGTCTCAGCTTCCAAGGTCTTGTACAGCTCGACGGAGTTACCCAACAGCTGGGTGATATTGGCGCTGGTGCGCAACTGGCCAACCAGGCCGGCTGCGTGAAAGGTGCTGCCGGAGGTGAGCTTGTGCTTCTCCAGCAGCACGGTGTCGGTCCAGCCCAGCTTGGCCAGGTGGTAGGCGGTGGAGCAGCCGACGATGCCGCCGCCGATCACGACGGTGCGAGCAGTAGTTGGGAGAGCGGTCACGTGGAGCATCTTCGCGCGCCCCGTGCGCGCGATTGCGACCCGCCGTTCACGGAACAGTCGTTCAGGCTTCGCGGGCTGCGGTCTATGCTCCACGAACGTTGGGGAAGTTGTACGTGGGGAGTATGCCTGTGGGGGATCCGATGATTTCGGTGAGAGACCTGTGGAAGGTCTATGGCCCGCGGGCCGAGCGCATAGTGGGCGCCCCTGAGGCAGACCTGCCGCGCGGCGAGCTGCAGGAGAAGCTGGGCAACGTGGTCGCCATGCGCGACGTCAACCTCGACGTTGCGCCGGGCGAAGTGTTCGTCGTGATGGGTCTCTCGGGCAGCGGGAAGAGCACGCTGATTCGATGCTTGACCCGCCTCATCGAGCCAACGGCCGGACAGGTGATCATCGACGGTGAAGACGTCACTGCTGCCAATGATGATGCGCTGCTGGAGATTCGTCGCCACAAGGTGTCGATGGTGTTCCAACACTTCGGTCTGCTTCCGCACCGCACGCTGCTCGACAACGTCGCATTCGGGCTCGAATTGCGCGGCATGAACAAGGCGCAGCGTCGCGAGACCGCAGCCCGCACCCTTGAGTTGGTCGGACTGCCCAACATGGAGGCGTACAAACCGCACCAGCTCAGCGGTGGCCAGCAGCAGCGTGTCGGCCTTGCCCGGGCGCTGGCAACCGACCCGGACATCATGTTGTTCGACGAGCCGTTCTCGGCGCTCGACCCGTTGATCCGCCGTGAGATGCAAGATGAAATCGTTCGCTTGCGCCGTGAGCTGCGCAAGACGATGGTGTTCATCACCCACGACCTGACCGAGGCACTGCGCCTCGGCGACCGCATTGCCATCATGCGCAATGGTCGCTTCGTGCAGGTCGGCACACCCACGGAAGTCGTGCTCGAGCCAGCCGATGATTACGTCGCCAACTTCGTTCGCGACGTGCCGCGCAGCCACGTCGTTCCGGTCGACGCGGTCATGTCGTCGCCCACCGAGGGTCCGTTCGCCGGCGAAGTGCAGAGCGGCTCGAAGGTGCGCGAGGCCATCAACCTGGTGGCCCACAGTGAGCTTCCGGTGCGTGTGGTCCAAGATGGGCGCAACGTGGGAACCCTCGATCGTGTCGGCGTGCTGTCGGTCATGGCCACCGAGGACATCTGATGGCAGTCTCGGTGGAGACACTGCCCACCCTTGAATCCGACGACGCTGTTCGAGCGCGCCAACAGCAGCGCACGATCGGCCTAGCGATCTTTGCGGCTCTCTCGGTGGGAGCTCTGGTTGTCGCGCATGACGTACCGGACTGGATGGATTCCGGTATCCAGAAATGGGCACAGGACAGGTACAAGTGGTCGGTCGTGAACCGGCAGTCGTCGAAGCTCTTCACCTGGGTGTTCAACCCGCTAGCCGATCTGCTGACGTGGGCGGTGGAGAACGCCGAGTCGCTGCTGCTGGCGCTGCGGTGGCCGGGCGTGATCGCACTGGTAGGTGTCATTGGCTGGCGAACAGGTGGCA
>Ga0105046_10003102_pt1 | contig 26297 bp, 24 predicted proteins | sample MAT03_FD_78385 | JGI IMG/M metagenome (GOLD analysis project Ga0105046, IMG submission 78385) | Freshwater microbial communities from Lake Fryxell liftoff mats and glacier meltwater in Antarctica - MAT-03 (megahit assembly) | ecosystem: Environmental > Aquatic > Freshwater > Ice > Liftoff...
CGACTGGTACAATGGCCATCGGCCGCACATGACGCTCGACGGTCGCACGCCCGACGAGGTCTATTTCCGTCGGCATCCGCGAACTCGCTATCCGCGCTGGGAGCCACGCGCCGACTGGCCTCGGAGGTCACCGTGCGCCAAGCCGCGAGCGCCTTCCAAAGGCAGAGCGGGCACGGCCGTCAAGCTGACGGTCACGTACCACGAGGGCCGCAAGCACCTGCCGATGGTGTCGTTGGCCGCTGCGTAGATCGCGCCAGCGCCTTCGCTGCCGGGCTCGCTCCGCGCGCCGAGCCGGCGAAACACGCTCTGGTTGTCAAAGAACACGTCGATTCTCTCACAGCATGTCGCGCGACGCTACTCGATTCACTTGCTTATGAGAGTACGTAACGCGTTATAACATGCCACTCTCGCACTTCTAGAATTCGGTGGACGAGCACACCGGTGGTGCTATTCTAGTAGGTGCGACCTTTTCCCCCTCGCCCGGTAGTGATCAAGAATCACGGCTCCGACAATGACTCCGCCAGTCACTAGCCGCTTGATCGGCTCCTAGGCACCCAACTGGGCCAGTCCGTTCTCCAACACGGCGATGATCAGAACACCTAGGACGCTGTTGACCACTGAGCCTCGGCCCCCCATGAGGCTCGTGCCGCCGATTACGACTGCGGCGATGGCGTTCAGTTCGAATCCTATCCCTGCGTTGGGGTCGGCCGCCCCGAGGCGGGCAACGTTTCCGACCGCGGCGATTGACGCCAGTAGTCCGCTAATTACGAAAACGGCGACCTTGACGGGCCGCGGGTCGATGCCCGATAAGCGCACCGCCTCTTCGTTCGTCCCGATCGCGACCATGTATCGCCCGAAAACGGTGCGTGTGAGCACGACTTGGGCGGCCGTGGCCACGGCGATTGAGACGAGGAACGGCAGCGACAACCCAGCCAGGTTGATCTCGGCTATCTGTTCGACGCGGCCACCTATATAGACCGTCTGAGACCCCGAAATGATGTAAGCGCCTCCACGGGCGGCCTCCAGAACACCCAGCGTGACGATAAAGGCGGGCAGCGACCACCGCACGATGGTGAGGCCGCTTAGCAGTCCAGCGGCCGCACCCACGGACAGGCATGCGACGATCGCGACGGGTAACGGAACGGCGTACCTCGTCAAGCAGATCCCGAGCACTGCCCCGCTGAGTCCGAGCAAGGCACCGACTGAGAGATCGATCCCCCCGACGATCAATACGTACGTCATTCCCACAGCAATAAGGACGGCCTCGGGTGCCTGGTTTGCAATGGTGCGGACCGTGGTGGCGGTCAAAAAGTGTTCAGTCGCAATGCCGAAAAACACGGTCATGGCGACAAGGACCAGCACCAAGGTCAGGTACTCGGCCAAGCGCTGACGAAGATTGAGCCGGCCAAGCGGGATCATGTTGCACCGCCCGTGTTGGAGCCAGTTGCGCGCGGTCTTAAGTAATGGGTCAACGCGGCGGCCATGATCGCATCGGAGTCGAACTCCACTTGTGAGAATGTACGCACGAGGGTTCCGGCCGAAAGGACGGCAATTCGGTCGCAGATGGCAAACAGCTCGGGAAGTTCGGAGGAGACGACGATGATCGACTTTCCGCCGGCGGCGAGGTCCGATAGAAGGCGGTATATTTCAAACTTCGCGCCGACATCGATTCCCCGTGTGGGCTCATCAAGAATGACGATGTCGCAATCGCGATACACCCATTTCGCGATGACGACTTTCTGTTGATTGCCGCCACTCAATTCACCGACGGGTTGGTCGATGTCGGCGCAGCGAATTCCCAGTTTCGCCACTAGGCAGGCTACGTCAGCGCGCTCTCGCCCGGTAGCGATCCATCCTCGCGCGGCTGGTGCTTGAGGCACCGACGCCAGCGTGACATTCTCTCTCACCGACCGGGTCAGCAACAATCCCTGCCCCTTTCGATCCTCGGTGAGGAGTGCGACGCCGGCGCGTACCGCTTGGCATGGTGAATTCATGCTTGTGGGGCGGTCCGAACCATTGAGATAGATTTCGCCGGCCTGCTTCGCGTCTGCCCCAAAGATGGCGCGCATCGTTTCCGTGCGTCCCGATCCCATTAGGCCGGCGAACCCCAGGATCTCGCCCTGAAAAAGTTTGAAGCTGACATCGCGGACGTGGGCTGTCCGCAGGTTGGCAACCTCGAGGGCGACCTTGGTACTCGAAGACGGCGCGGCTCGTATCGTCGCGTGGCTCAACTCGCGACCCACCATAAGGTGGACGATTTCATCAAAGGCAAATCCGGCAGCGTCGCGCGTAGTAACTACCGCACCGTCCCGCATTACCGAGATTCGATCGGCGATGCGGGCGATCTCGTTCATCCGGTGAGTGATGTAGATAATCCCAACGCCCGATTCCCGCATTCGCCGGATAATATCGAAGAGCCGTTCAGTCTCTTCGTCAGTGAGTGCGGCGGTCGGCTCGTCGAGAACGAGCACGTCACACCGACTGGATAGGCCGGCGGCTATCTCCACTACTTGCTGCTGGCCGACACCCAGTGCGCCGACGGCCGTATCAGGATGGACCGACCCGAGGCCGACTTCGCGGAGCAAGGGAAGGACGCGGGCGTTCAAATGCTCGCGCTGGATGAAACCAAATCGATGTGGAAGCTCGTTGAAAAGTATGCTTTCGGCGACCGTCAACGTTGGAATCAGGTTCAGTTCCTGCAGGACCATTCGCACGCCTCGCCGCTCAGCGTCCTTGCGGCTCGCAGGTTCATACATTTGACCGCGGAGTCGCATTGTGCCGGAATCAGGGGATAGAATTCCGGCCGCGATCCGCGAGAGGGTGCTCTTGCCAGCGCCGTTTTCACCCAGCAGCGCATGTACCTCGCCGGCACGCAGTTGCAGGTCGGCGTTGACGAGCGCGCGAGTAGCTGGTGCAAATGATTTCGTCACACCAGAGAATTGCAGTGCTGTGGCGGCCGGGGGGGTCATTTCAGCGTCTCCGCCGTGATTAGATCGACGGGGGATTCGCGGTCTGTTGGTGCCTGTTTGGTCTTCAGCAACTCCAGAGCGTACTCGATGCCGTAGACCGCCAGCCTGTCACCGTGCTGATCGACTGTGCATAGCACCTTTTTGTCGCGAATCAGTTGCTGCACTCCGGAGATGTTGTCGAAGCCGACGACCTGAACCTGTCCGGCCTTCCCGGCCGATTTCAATGCCGCCACCGTGCCCAACGCCATGCTGTCGTTACAGCAGAGGATTGCCTTGAGGTCAGGCTGCTCGATAAGCAGCGCGGCAGCAATTCGGTTCGCTTTGTCGGCTTCCCAGTTTGCGGCTTGGGAGCTAACGATCAGGATGCCAGCTGCCTGCATCGCATCCTCAAAGCCGATCTTCCTCTGCACCCCGTTGTAAGCACCCGGTACACCTTCGAGGATCGCCACTTTGTCGCCCGGCTTGAGCTGCTTAGCAAGGTACTCGCCGGCTAGGCGCGCGCCTTTACGATTGTCCGGTCCAACGAATGGAATCTTCAGACCCCGCTCGCGAAGAACGTCCTCGCTCAGCCGGTTGTCGATGTTGATGACAACCGCGCCGGCCTCGATAGCCCGCTTGCAGGCGCCGACAAGAGCTTTGGAGTCGGCGGGGGCAAGAACGATGGCGTTGCATTTCTGCCCGACCATCTGCTCGACGAGCTGAACCTGTCGCGTGACGTCCTGTTCGTCTTTGATGCCGTTGGGCACCAACTCGTAGGTGCCCGAGCTGCTTGCTTGATGGGCCTCGGCGCCTTTCTGCATCGTCTGAAAGAACTCATTCGCGAGGGACTTCATAATCAACGCGATCTTAGGCTTCGTGCCATCGACGGCCGGTGGCTTGCAGCCTGGAAACAAGACGAGCGAAGTGCTAACAACGAGCGCAGCAACGGCCAATTTACAGTATCGCATAGTACCTTTAGCCACTCCGATCTTTCGCAGGTTGCATTTGTCATGCTAGGTCATGGCTCTACCCCAACTCAATTATCCAATGAAGTATTTCCGGAACTGGAGCGGTTCCTTATTCCAGGAGTATGACTTACTCGACGGTCGCGATGGTGATTAAATGTTCGCCTTTGATCAGCACCGCAGCTGTGGCGATGGGATTCAGACTTTACGTGCGACCGTGTTTTCGTCATTCGCTAACTTTTACCTTGTCGAATACAGACGTTGTCGCGGCAAATGTATTGCCTGAGCACGTAAACATTCCAATCCGACTTTGCTCATCAAACTTCCCTGCGTGCGTCATTTTTGGTTCGCCCCAGATCTTGCCATCATCTGAGGAATAGACGTGAATCTGCCCATCGGCATGAACTAATCTTAGGTGCACCGGCAATTTTACTTTGCCCAAGACCTTCGACTTCCCGCCATCCTGGTCGCCGGATTTGTCCCGCCACCTTCCAACAAGTGCACCGGTTGCATCAACCTGGATCAGCACGTAGCGACCACACTTCTCGGTTAGTTCCTCACGGATCATCAGACCCGATGTGGACGGCGGCCGGTTGTCCCAGTTGTAGGCAGGCCCGCCGACACTGGGGGCCAGGCTGGTCAGGCGTGCGGAGACTTCAATATTGCCCGTCGCGGGCCTGTTAACGAAGACGCCCTGATCCCGGACCCGTTGCCAGAACGACGTCATGGCGTGTCCGCAGCCGGTGAGGCTAAATGTTCCCTCACTAACGAGAATCGCACCCGGAATCACCGGCGTGTTGAGTTCGTCATAGCTCCACTCGGCGGGCAGGGTTGTGGGATTCACCGTCACCGTGCACACCTGCTTCACATGCCCGACGGTTGCCGTAATCGTGCATGTACCCGGCCGTTTGCCAGCCACGATGGCGATCTGCTCGCCGACACGCCCAACTTCCGCGACAGAAGGATCACTGCTGACCCAGGCCACTTCACGCTCAAAGGTGTTGGCCGGTGATAGCGTGGCATTGAGAGCAAGCCGCCCATGCGCCGCGACCGTGATGGAATTGCGGTCCAGGGTCAGCGCAGTCGGCCTGATACCCGCGTCATATTGAATCGCCTCATTGAGTTCGATCTCGGCGATCTGAACGCCTTCTTTCTCATTAGCCGCCGTCACAGCCAAGCGGTAGATGTTCCACTTCGCCGGCCTGGCGAGCGTGAACTCGCGGCGTAGTGCCTGATCGTTGAAACCTGGAGCCTCTTGGAGATCGAGCGGTGTCCATGTGGCCCCGCCGTCGTTCGAGCCCGCCAATTCTAGCTTGCGAGCTTGACGGCGAGTGTCGGGACAAACGACCGCATAGGATGTGACGAGATACTTCCTGCCGTCCACATACTGACACTGAATCCAGCTTGATCCGCTCTTGTCCAACCAGGCCGTCTTGTCATCGAGATCGAAGGCTTTGATCGATGTGGCATGAGCGTCAGCCGCGCCCTTACTAGAGATCTGGCACATGCCGGCGGTAGCATAATAGGCCGTATTGAAGGCAAAACGCGCCGGCCGGGCCTTGCCAGCTACCATCAGGTCTTCCAGGGCAGTCTCGACCTCGGCCTTGGATGACTTGAGGACTAGGTAAGAGTGATTGCGATTCCCGCCTTGCTGCCAAGTGTTGATGCCGGTCGCTGCGTCGATCACATTGGTTCCGCCGGTCACAACGGTGTACCACGGTGCAGCGCCCCGCACGGTGACAAGGCACGAGACGGGGTCCCAACTCAGGCGGTCCCCCGCGAAACCCACGCTCGCGCCGAGTTTGTATGCGATGGTCAGCGGGTTGTGCTCGGGCATCTCATACGTCACGCGACGACCCGAGCAGGTCGAACCGCCTTCGCCGTTAAAGAGAACGGGCGTCGGCCAATCGGCAGCGACTAGTGCCGCCGACGCGGGGTCTTGCTTGAAATTCCATTCCGCATCTTTCTTGTTCGCGTGGGGCGGGTAGTTTCCCCCCATGACGTCGAGACGTTTCACTTTCTTCGCGACGAGCGCACGTCCATCGAGCGTGCTCGCATGGTCGGGGCCGGATTTGAGCAGATTGGCAATGTTGCGCAGCGGCCCCACCGCCACGATAACCACGCTGCCATCGGGCTCTTTGGCAAGGAGCTGGCGATAGAGCACGACCGCGTCCGGATAGTTTTCCCCGCTTTGAAAACGATGCGGAAACCGTTTCACCAGTTCGGTCGTGTAATGAGGTCCGACCAGCAAGCCGGGATCCTTGAGCGTCCCCACCGGAATATCCGAGCGTCCGAACCAAGTATTAATCCCGTCTAATGCCGGAGCAATTGCTTCCGCCGAGACGCATCCCATCGTGGCCAGGAGCCTGGCTTCGCCCCGTTCGACCGCACCGTGGAGGATAAACAAAGCGCCCACATCATCGCAGTCGCCGCCCATATCCGTGTCGAAAATGATGTTCACCGGTGGCTCGGCGGCCCAACTTGTCGCCGAAATGGCATGTCTAGTGAGGATGAACCCCAACATCAACATTAGCCGCCAGAGTGATCTCATGGGAAATTGCCCGATGGGAAGCGTAGTTGTCATAGGAAACTCGATTTTGTTCGGTGACTGACTGCAGGACACGTGACGGACAATGACCGCAGGCTTTTGGCTGTCGAAGAAGGCGGGTTGGGAATCGGCTCGAGAATACTTGACGTGTTTGGGACTGAACGAGAGCCAGGATATCAGGTCATTTCCAGTCCGCGCATCGTGCTGGTTCCGCTGGCGAAGCTGCCTGCCTCAATTCCCAGGCGCTGGAGCAACGACACGTAGAGATTCGTGAGCGGGTAGTTCTTCTTGCGATCGAATACCATGTGTCCAGCATGCTTGAATCCGCCACCTGTGAGCAACACAGGCAGATTCTCATTCGAATGCGAATTAGCGCTTCCCATGTTTGTGCCATAAAGCACAGCGGTCTGCTCAAAAAGTGAACGCCCCTCCTCGCCTGCCTTGCGCAGCCCAGTCAGAAACTCGGCCAAGGCTGTGAATTGTGCTTCTTCGATTTTGCGCAATTCGGCCAACTTTTCATCCCGATTCCCATGGTGCGTGAGTTCGTGGGTATTGGTCCGAACACCTGGAATTTTCGTCGGTGTCACGCTGGCATTGTTGACACAGATCGTCACGATCCGCGTCGAGTCGGTCTCGAGCGCTAGCTGAACGAGTTCGAACATCGCTCGACTGTTGACGACCAGATCGTTGTTGTCCTTGATATCTGAGGGCAACGGGCCGGTTTGCTTGGGCTTGGGCTTGCCGAGCCATTCTTGTGATTTGGCGAGTCGGCGTTCCAGATCGCGAACGCTGGTGTAGTACTGATCTAGTCGGTCGCGATCCGCCGCGCTGACACTCGCTTCTAACCGCTTCACTTGATCGCGCAGCCCATCGAGCAGGCTGCGATCTTCCTGAAGTCGGCGGACGGCTTCGGCCTGATCCTGAGCGGAATTCTCGACAAACAGTTTCTGATACAGCTTCAGCGGACTCCGCTCCGGCGGGATCATCGAACCACTGCGCGTGTACGAGAGTCCCAGCGATTCATTACCGATCATCAGGGACAACGCCGGGAAGCGTGTATCGCCTCCGACTTGCTCGGCCATGACCTGATCGAGGGAGACGGAGTTCTTAAAGGACCCTCGACTCGCCCCTGGGGCTCCAGTGAGAAAGGATTTTTCAGCTGCATGCCCCCCGTCGACGCCAGGGAGCGAGACGCCGGAGAAGATCGTCAAATCCTCACGATGCGCTTTCAAGATTTCAAGATAGGGCGACAATTCGAAGCGACGACCTGTTTGTTCCGGGAAGAAGTACTGCGGCAAAATTCCCATATTCGTCATCATGCCGACGAATCGTCGTGGAGCCACGTCTGGTCGTGCCAACGCCACAGCAGGACGCATGGCTTCCAGTAGCGGCAGGGCTAGCGCCACGCCAGCGGCCTTCAGAAGCGTACGACGATGAAGCGGTTGTGTCACGCAGGTTTGGCGAGTGCCCATGAGGAGACTTTTCGGCTATTTGTGGAGAAAGATTTGGCTTTGGACGACTTCGTGAATCAGGGAGCGGATGCCGTATTTTTCAGGCTTGCTGCGCGCGACGATCGCCGTGATCACAGAGCGATCGGCGAAGGTGACCTCGCCACCGGTGGCATAAGTCGCCAGATGCAGCGCGAACGCCTGGGCGAGTCGTTCCGGTTCGGCAACGAGCAGCGCTCGCAGCTCGTCCACGTCATCAAACGCTCGGCCATTGGGCATTTGCCCTGAGCAATCGACCGCGAGGCCATCGTGGTATTCGATGCCCCGTCCATGGACGAGCCTCGGTGGTCCACTCTGCCCCACGCCGCCCAACGCGCGGTACTTGTCGCGCCACTGACCGACGACGTCAAAACTCTCTAGCGCAAACCCGTAGCCATCCATCTTCTGGTGGCAACTGGCACAGGCGGAATTCCGGCGATGCTTGGCCAGTTGATCGCGAATAGTGGTGGCACCTCGGGTATCAGGTTCCACCGAGCCAACATCCGGCGGCGGCGGTGTCGGCACCACGCCCAGCAGTTTTTCCATTACATAAGCACCCCGTTTTACCGGAGAAGTCGTGGTGCCGTTGGCCGTGGTTTTGAGGACACTCCCTTGAGTAAGAAAGCCGCCTCGCTTGCTGCCCGGCGGAAGCGTCACGCGGCGTAGATCCCAACCTTTGACATCATTGATGCCATAGAGCCGGGCCAGCGGCTCGTTGAGCATCGCAAAATCAGACTGAACTAGGTGCGTAACCCCCAGGTTGTGTCTTACTAATTCACCAAAATAAGCGTGTGATTCCTTCAGCATCGCTTCCTGTAGCCAGGGCATGAACTCGGGGTAGAGTTTGCGGTCGGGTTGCGTAGCACCAATCTCGCGCAGTGACAACCATTGACCCAGGAAGTTCTCGACGAATCGTGAGGATTTTGGATCGTTTAGCAATCGCTCGGTTTGCGCCCGCAGCATCTTCGGCGTAGACAGTTCTTTGCGCTCCGCCAGCGCTGTTAGTTCCGCATCGGGAATCGAATTCCAAAGGAAGTAAGAGAGTCGCGAGGCCAGAGCGTAGTCATCAAGTTTGCCTGACCGCTCATGCAAGAGTAGAAACTCGGGCGATGTCAGGATCGCGCGGTAGGCAACCAGCATCGCATCTTGAAAAGCATCGCCCTGCTCCAGCCGCTCTTTCACAAGCGCAACGTAGCCAGTTACTTCGCTATCGATGACTGGCCGACGATAAGCGCGGGGCAAGAATGTGCGCAACAGGCGATCGGCATCTTTAACCGGCTCGTTCGTCGCGACATAGACCTTGGGTCGCTTTTCACCACGCTCGCCATAGATGTCCTTCGGAAAGGAGCCGGGATTACCCTTGGGCCACTGCTGTTGTGCGGGCAAGGGAACACCCGAGTCCTGCCTCCATTCCTTCACCGGTAGATCACCGAAGAGAGCCCGGTGGCTGGCGGGCGGCCATTGATCATGAATCGGCCCTTCGATTTCAACCCACTCTACGGCGACACCCGGGGCCGGTGAGAGCGGGCCAAGCACGTCTTTGTTTTTTCCATGCGCGTAGTCGCGAAAGTTCTCGGCCGAAGCGGCGATGATCCGTAGGTTGTCATCGGTGCCGTGTATCATGCCGCCGCCTCGCTCGAGCCAGGCACTGATTTCTCGAACCGCAGGCGCGTTAGGGGGTAAATCGACCGTGCCGAAATGCTCGCCCTTGCTATGAATGCCCCAGCCCAGCGCGCCATGTCGTTCGGTAGGTACAACTTGCTTACCGTCCCAATCGAAACTGTAACCACTCACTCTGAGGCGATGCAGTCCTGAGAGTACCGGTTTGATAGCCGTGAGACTGCAGCGATAATCAGCGTCTTCATGTCGGAACAGCCCGAAAGCCGTGGCCAGCGGTTCTGCATCCACAATTCGATGGGCGGTCTCACAGACATACGTCTCGTCTCGCTGCATCCCGTTGAGCAGGATTCCCGTGCGGTTTTGGACTGCCAAGGAGACCCCGAACTCACACTCCTTGCCATTGTGTATGTTCAGTTTCCATGGACTGTAGCGATGTTTGAAAACGGGGGGCTGCTCTGGAAGTGGACAGAGTGCCTCGTTTAGAGCCTTGTCCACTGCCGCAAGATACAACTCCATGTGTACGTAAGACATGTCCAGTGCGCCCGACAATCGGTCAAACCCGTGGGACTTGCCGTCTTCGGGAAGCGATTCTTTCAGCTTCAGCCCCGGGAGTGACAGCAAATCGCGCAGCGTGGCTTCAAATTCGGTGCGATTGAGTCGTCGTAATCTCGTCCGCCCGTCGCGTTGCTGACGCGCGGCGTCAACGAGACGCAGGTCGGCGGCTAAAGCGGCGATAAAGGCGTTCGTTGTCGTCACCTCGGGGCGCTGCTGTTTCGGCGGCGGCATCTCGCCGTCGCGCACGCGATCATGAACCTTTACCCAGGCTTCGAGTTGGGCCGCTGTGCTGAGTTTAGACGGATCTAGCGCCGTCAAATCGAGGTTGCCCTCGCGTGTCTCGGCATCGTGGCATTCGGCGCAATGCTTGGCAATGAAGGTGCGGCTGGCATCCGTTTGCTCAGCGGCGCATGCCGAATTCGTCAATCGAGTGCACGCGCTCGCGAGCAATACCAACGCTTGTGATATGCGAAGAGGTGCTAGGCAGAGTATTGCGCGGATAGTCATGCGTTAATCCTTTCGCGATCTAGTTCGAGTGCTTTGGCGGCGGCAAGCAGTTGCTGGACCTCGGCGAGTTCGGGGACACTCGCTTGAGCACCATTGCGTGTTACGGCGATCGCCGCCGCTGCCGCTGCGAACTGGCTCGCGAGCAATTCCGACTCGCCCCGCATGAGTGCAGCCGCGAAAGCACCGAGAAAGCAGTCACCCGCCCCAGTGGAATCAATGGCAGTAACCTGAAAGCTCGGTACTTTCTGAGAGTCCTGAGCCGATACAAGGATCGCTCCACGCGATCCCAGCTTGGCGATCACGGTTCGCACGCCGCGGGCACAGAGCTTCTGTGCGGCGGCCACGATTTGACCTTCTTCACTGTCGTGCGTCAGCCGGTCGCCACTTAAATGGGCAAGTTCATAGAGATTGGGTGCCAAGTAATCGACTTGTGACAGCACTCTGTCGGAGATGTCTTGCGCGGGAGCAGGGTCTAAGATGACGCAAGCGCCCCCATGGTGGGCGATCTCGATTGCCCGCGTCACGGTGTTGATAGGAATTTCCAGTTGAACCAACATCGCCCCTGCTTCTGCCAACAATGGCTTGGCCGACTCGAGTGCCGCGGCCGAAAAACTTCCGTTGGCCCCCCGCACAACCATGATTCGGTTGTCGCCGCCTTCCTGGACAGCGATTACTGCCGTGCCAGTAGATTCGTGTTTGCACCGAGCAATGTGTTCGATATTTACGCTGACCGCGCCCAGGCTTTGGAGCAGCGCGTCGCCCGCTGTATCATTGCCAATCTGGCCGACCATCGAAACACGCCCACCTAGCTTGGCTGCGGCGAACGCTTGGTTCGCGCCCTTGCCCCCACAAAAGGTCCGCAGCGATGATCCAAAAACTGTCTCACCGAGCGTCGGGAATCGACGCAGCCCCAGGACGATATCCTGGTTGAGGCTGCCGACGACAATGATGTGTTTTCTCATGATGAGAGACCTGCAACAGGTTTGATTGCGCCGCACGAAGCTCGCACGACCAAGTTTGGTTGCAGGATTACTTGGCGCACAGCCCGAAGTGGATCTTGCTGCCGCTCCAACAGCAGCGAGGCCGCAGTCCGTCCGAGATCCAGGGTCGGCTGGGCAACCGCCGTTAACGGCGGGTTCAAGGCTGACCCCCAAGGCATGTCGTCGAAGCTGGCGATGGCTATGTCAGCCGGGATGCGTAAGCCATACTCGTGAATGGCCATCAGCGCGCCCAAGGCCATCATATGATTGGTCACGAACAGCGCTCGGGGACATTGTGGACTTTGCAGCAGCCTCTTCGTCGCATGAAAACCACCCTCTTGGCGGAAATCTCCGTGCAAGATCCACTCTTCAGGGATGTGCAGTCCTCGCGCGGTGAGTGCTTGGATGAATCCCGCTAATCGCTCCTGAGCCACATCGTAGTGCGCTGGCCCATTAAGAATCGCGATCCGGTCGTGCCCCTGCTGAAGCAGGTGGTCGGTCGCCAGCCGGGCACCTTCGGCATTGGCCGTCTTGACTGAATCGACGATCCACCCCGTTGGCACGCGATCGATCGCGACCACCGGCAAGTTCGCCCAGTCGAAAGCGGCATAATGCGCGGCCTCGGTTCGGCTCGGAATCAACAGCAGTCCCGTCGCGCCTTCGGCACGTAGCACGCGAATCTCGTGCTCCTCCCGCTCTGGCGACTCATCGGAATGGGCGATGAGCAGGGAGTATCCGGCCGTTCGCAATGTCTCTTCAACGCCCCGAGTGATACCGGTGAAAAACGGGTTCTCCAGGTCGGGAATGACAATTCCGAATACCTTCCGCTGCCGCGTCCGGAGATTTCGTGCACTGTGATTCGGCTCGTAACCGAGTTGCTCGACGACCCTTAAGACGCGGTTTTTGACTTCCGAGCTCGCGGCCTTCTTGCCAGCCAGCAAACGCGACACCGTGGCGGTCGATACGCCAGCCTTAACCGCGACATCCTTGATGGTCACGGGGTGGTGCTGCGGCTTGATCGAAGAAGTCTCCATGCATGCAATGTAATCGATTACCTACACTCATGCAACAGTCTATCGCTAGTAAACGGTTGAGTTGGCAAAATATGCTCGATTATGGCAGCAATCGATTACTCGTATCACGCCGTTTCGTCTGGCCTACTCCCCGTTCGGAACCCTCTTCGAACTCGGGGTGCAGACCTCTCGCGCAGAGATAGGGAACGTGGCTTAGACGGGGTGGGGGGTACTGGCGGGAAGCCCTGAGTCGGGAAACCGTGAGCCCCCCCTCCTTCGGCAGTGGCTGGGCGATTTCTCGCCGCTCCTCGTTTTCGCTCAGGTCACTCATCACGAACTGGCCCGGATGGTTGCGGCGCGACCTTTTGGCAAGACTCCCTTGATCCACGCATGTCAGGTGCTCCGTGCGTCCAAACGCCTAGGCGCCCGTACGCGGGATTCGGTAGTCGCTGGCCATTCGCCCCGACTATCCTCCCACGCTGTTGCAGATGGGATGACGCTCGGGGGCTTGAGCAAGCTGGACGAGAAATCCCTCGAATCCTTCGGTTAACGCTCTCCCGTAGCCGCGGTCTACCCAATGTGAACGATTTGAACGTTTTTTTGCGAATGGGCTTCGTTCGCGTTACTGACCTCAAATTAGGAGATATGCAGATGAACGACATTGTTGACACGGCTGTGGCGGCGGGCGGTTTCAAGACTTTGGTGGCTGCCGTCCAAGCTGCTGGCCTAGTGGACACACTCAAGGGCCCCGGACCGTTTACGGTGTTCGCACCAACGGATGACGCCTTCGTCAAGCTTCCTCCAAGTGCACTCGCGGATCTGCTGAAGCCAGAAAACAAGGCGAAGCTGCAGGGTGTGCTCACCTACCACGTGGTCGCCGGGAAGGTCCTGGCAGCCGATGTGCTGAAGCTCAAATCGGCTAAGTCGGTGCAGGGCCAGATTCTGACAATTGACACCACTGCCGGAGTAAAGGTCGACGGCGCGAATGTCGTCCAAACGGACATCATCTGCACCAACGGCGTCATTCACATCATCGACAGCGTGGTGCTGCCCAAATGAGCCTCCCCGAGCGGTTGCGATCGATGGCAGTCGGTGCCGAGTTCGCAACCGCAGTCGGTGATTGATACACCGCTCCGCTGTCAACCTTTGGGATACCTCTGAATGACCAAAATTCAAATGTCCAAAATTGGCTTTGTGATTGCAGCTGGCGCATCGTTCCTCTTCTCGGTTTACCTCTGGTTCTCCGGGAGCAGAGAGGAAGGTGTATTCGTGGGCCTCTGGGTTCCCTCTATCCTCAGCTTCGGGACGCTGCTCCTGGTAGGGCGGTCCCATGAATGATATTGTCATTTTCGTGGTTGGCTTGGCAGTGACGATGGTCGTAGTCATGTCCGCCTTCGCCGCCCTCATTGCGAGCGATCGTCGCGATGAACCGAGACACTGAGTCCATTCCGAATTCAACCAATTTGAGACCACTGTAATTTTGTTGACGATTACCATTGTTCTAGCCCGGCAACACTTTGGAGCTTCGAAATGACGACTGAGCACACGACCAACTGGCCTAATCTCGCGATCGGCCTCTACGAACAATTGACAGGCAAGAACGCCGTCATCGCTTATGAGTTCGTTGACATGCACGTCAAAGTTCCTAGTGGGACTGGCCCCAAGGCGGAGCATGCGGAATGGGTCCTGAGCGGGACAATGAAGATTCGCACCGGGGACGCGGGGCAACTCCCAAACTAATACTGGCCGGCCAAATTAACGGCGTTGTCGATGGCCGGCCCGTGCTTCTGGTTGCGGAAGGACAAGACCTGGTTCTCACCGTGGTGCGCTGGCGGACTTTACTGACTCTCCGACGGAGTTCGCGATCCCTCATTCGTGCTGTGAGTGAGCTTCTTTCGCGGGCTGACCTCCGATTGTTCGTTCGGATAAAATGGTTGGGCCGAATGGAAGTGCATCCCAATCCGTCATTGTTGCTTCGGATGCTATTGCCACTCCAGTGATGTCGAGTTGATTCGGTTGAGATCATCAATGCCACAACAGATCGGGTTCCAGAATGTCGGGGTTGATCTTATTGACCGGAGCCACAGGCTATGTGGGGGGGCGACTGCTATCGCTCCTGCAAAAGCAAGGCATCCCCGTTCGCTGCGTAACCCGGCGGCCTGAAGCATTGCAGGATCGGGTCAACTCCACCACCGAGGTAGTTCGGGGAGATGTCACTGAAAGCCAGTCATTGCAAAGTGCGTTTGAGGGGGTGGAGTCCGCCTATTACTTCGTGCATTCGATGGGCGACAACCGCGACTTCGAATCGCAGGACCGGATCGCGGCGGAAAATTTCGCGAAAGCCGCGACTGAAGCAGGTGTTCGTCGCTTGGTTTACTTGGGCGGACTCGGTAATCCCGATGAGAAGCTCTCGAAACACCTTCGAAGTCGACAGGAGACGGGAGACGTCCTGCGGGCCTATCACTCGCAAGTGGTGGAGTTTCGAGCATCGATAGTAATCGGTTCCGGAAGCCTGTCGTTTGAGATGATCCGAGCGTTGGTCGAACGACTTCCGATGATGATCTGCCCGCGCTGGGTGCAGGTGAAAGCGCAACCTATTGCGATCGAAGACCTGCTGACGTATCTCCTCGCCGCTCTGAAGCTGCCCCCCGCTGCATCCCAGGTTTACGAGATCGGCGGTCCGGACCAAGCCTCGTATGGCGAGATAATGCACGAATACGCCCGACAACGCGGGTTGAGGCGGTGGATGATTCCTGTGCCTTTGCTGACTCCCTACCTGTCCAGTCTCTGGTTAGGCCTAGTCACGCCACTGTACGCTCGGGTCGGTCGAAAGCTGGTGGAAAGTCTGCGGAATCCGACGCTCATCTCGAACAATCTGGCTGAATCCGTGTTCGCGGTACATCCCCGTTCCGTTCGCAGTGCCATTTCTCGGGCTTTGGTGAACGAAGACCGCGAATTTGCTGAAACCCGGTGGTCGGACGCGCTATCTTCGGCCGGTCATTCGCAATCCTGGGGCGGAGACCGATATGGTTCGCGGCTCGTAGATTCACGCACGATCACGGTGACGGTTAGGCCCAAACAAGCGTTTGGACCGATACGCTGCATCGGCGGACGAACCGGTTGGTATTACGGGAACTGGTTGTGGTCGCTACGCGGATTCCTGGACTTGCTCGTCGGTGGCGTGGGCGTCCGCCGCGGCCGGCGAGATTCTGACAACCTGCATGTGGGCGATCCACTCGACTTCTGGCGCGTTGAAGTTTTCGAGCCAAACCATCGACTGCGTCTGCAAGCTGAAATGAAGCTGCCGGGGCGGGCGTGGCTGGAATTCGAGGTCACCCCTTGCGAGCAAGGAAGTACGATTCGCCAGACGGCGATTTTCGACCCCTTGGGACTGGCCGGGCTACTGTATTGGTACGGAATCTATCCGCTCCATCAATTCGTGTTTGGCGGCATGCTTCGGAATCTAGCCCGAGCTGCTGAAAGTTCCGATCGTGATTCTGCACCGCCACACGACATCGTGACCGAGGCGACCGCTCCGGAAGCACATCCATAGCGAGCACAGGTGTGATCGAAAGCTAGGAGAGTTGTATGAGTCTCTCGTCAGACGGATCACAATCGCCGCCTTGGGCGACTCGTTGGCTCTGGGCCGCAGGGGTCTACAACCTAACTTGGGGAACACTTGCGATCGCGTGGCCCCATCTCCTGTTCGACTTCACTGGTGCCGAGCGGATCAATTATCCGGAAATCTGGCAGTGTGTGGGGATGATTGTCGGTGTTTACGGCATCGGATACCTCATCGCGGCCAGTGACTCGCGCACTCATTGGCCGATCGTGCTCGTCGGACTGCTGGGCAAAGTCTTCGGCCCGATTGGATTTCTGGTGGCTCTGCTGCGCGGGACGTTTCCACCACTCTTCGGACTGACGATCCTGACTAACGATCTCCTTTGGTGGATACCGTTCGCCTTGATTCTGTGGGATGCTGCTATGAACCAGAGTTCGGACCGGCAATCGACAGGGAGTGCAAGGCAGCAGTACGTCAGACAGACCAAAATCAAGGCTTCCCCGGATGTGGTCTTTCGCTTTCACGAAAGCCCGGATGCGCTGCAACATCTCATCCCACCGTGGGAGAACATGAAACTGGTCGAATCAGCCGGGTCCCTCCAGCCCGGCAGCCGGGTCGTTCTACGCGGGCGTCTGGGAATCATCCCCATTCAATGGGTTGCCATTCACACGGAATATGATCCGCCGCATCTGTTTGCGGATCGCCAGGAATCAGGACCCTTCGCCTATTGGTATCATCGCCATCGCTTGCTTGACGATGGTCAGGGCGGAACCCTTCTGAGGGACGAGGTCGACTATGCAGTTCCCTTGGGAGTGATCGGGCGCTGGCTCGGCGGCTGGCTTGTTCGGCGCAAGCTGGAGGCCATGTTCGGCTACCGCCATGAGAAGACGCGGAGCTTGATCGAATCCGGGCAATGGACGAGAGCGTTAATCAGCGAGCGAAAGGTGACAACGCCGCATGAATCATGACGTTTTGGTTGTGGGCGCGGGGCTGTCTGGCTTGCGTTGCGCCAGAAGATTGCAACAACAAGGCACTCACTGTCTGGTGCTGGAGTCTTCCGATGGTATTGGGGGCCGAATCCGTACTGACATCGTGGATGGATTTCGCCTCGACCGAGGTTTTCAGGCTACCCGAAACCAACTCTCTTCGTGAAGGTTCTCTTTGGTCTCAATAAGCCGAAGTGACTGGCCACCTTGAACTTGGCAGTTTGGAGTCCCGTTCGGTCGCCCCCTGATCGAAACCGACGGTCTACGAACTTTTGGGGGAGGATTCGCCCCAGAGGAGAAAAGGAGAGCGCTCTCCTTGGCTCCCGGAAGAAGCCGCTGGGGCGATGGTAACGCAGAGTCGCGCCGTCAGCAGGCGAGCGTGTGACCTGACTTCGGGATCAACTCGCTCGGTGTTTACAGTATCCCTTTGACCCTCGACGGGAGATCTACTCTCCAAAGCAACGTCGTTGAAACTGCCTTTCTTACCCCATCCCCCTGAGATTTCGCCGCAGCGCGATGGCGAATCTGCCCTCCCTGTGCCGTACCATCTTCGTGAACGTTCTCTTTGGTCTCAATAAGCCAAAGTCGTTGACCGCCATGAACTTGGCGGTTTGAAGTCCCATTCGGTCGCCCCCTGAGCGAAACCGACGGTCTACGAACTTTGAGGCGGGAATCGCCCCAAGAGGAGAAAGGGAGAGCGCTCTCTTTGAAAAGGAGAGCGCTCACTTTGCTGCCGCGGCGCTCACTTTGCCGCCTGAAGCGGTTCTATCGGCGGCACCACGCCAGCGCCGACGCGGGTTGGGATCTGCGGCGCAGAACCTCGGCGGTCTGACGCCACTCAGGAGCGTGTCGCCACTTGGTCAAGGACAGAATGGAACGAAGCGGAATGCGCTGGACGCAAGTGCAGGCCCAGTCAATGCTAGACCTCCGCGCCCTTCATGAATCCTCGAACTGGGACAGCTTTCACTCGCAGCGAGTCGCTCACGCCTCGCACCACGATCGACTGCAAGCGCTGATCGGATATAACATCAATCTGCCGCGGAATTCGTGTTCCAAGTTTCAGATCTCGTCGAGCACGCTGGTGCTGCTGCCGAAGCGGTCGGTTTCGAGACCCATTTGTTGGAGCATCCTAACGTAAAGGTTCGACAACGGATAATTGTTCTTCGCATCGAAGGCGACGTGTCCCCGGTGCTTAAAACCGCCGCCTGCTAGGATGACCGGCAGGTTATCCGAAGCATGAGCTGAAGCATCTCCGAGGTTGCTGGCGATGAGAACCTGTGTGCGATCAAGAATCGACCCGGTTGCCTCATTCGTTGCGGAGAGTTTGTCGAGGAAACCCGCAAGGTTTCGGTATTCCTTCTCTTCGTAGCGCGCGAACTGCTCAATCTTGACCGGCTCTTTACCGTGATGCGAGGCGTCGTGATGACCGATCGACAGATCCGGAATGTTCTGCTGACCTTGCTCGCCGAGGCCGTAGGCGATGACTCGCGTCGAATCCGTTTGCAGTGCCAGATGAATCAGCGTGTACCACTGCTGCTGCAATGCAACCCAATGCTCGGCCTGCTCGAACTGATTCGCAGTTGCGTCCACTTTCGGCTTCGGCTTTGAAACCCAGGCTTCGTCCTGCAAGAGCATCGCCTCGGCTTCACGGATCGAAGATGTCATTAGTTCCAGTCGCTGCCGATCGCCGTTGCCGAGGTCTCGTTCGAGCGACTTCAGTTGATCGCGGACGCCGTCAAGAATACTGCGTCCGTGAGCCAGCCGCTTCAGTTCGCGTGCGACCTCACCCGGCGTCCCGTCGATGAACAGCCGCCTGAAGAGATTGCCTTTGCTGGTTTCCCACGGAACGGGCACGCCACTGCGATTCCAGGAAAGCGAAGCGCAGTTAGCTGTATTGAGCGTCAAACTCGGAACGCGAGTGTGAGACCCAATCTTCTCCGCGACGACTTGATCGAGCGACACCGTGTTATGAATGTCGTCCGCGCGGGTGATGCCTTCCGGCCGCACGCCCGTGAAGATCGCGGACTCGGTGTGATGCGAGTTCGGATAGCCACGATGCCCGATCCCGGAGAACACCGTGAGCTGCTTGCGATGCCCTTCGAAGACCTTCAGATAGCGCGTCGCCACATAGTCCGGCCCGGTTTGTTCGGGCACGAGGTAGGGGTGATACGTCCCGAGCGGTCGGTGAAGCAGGACCATTCTTCGGGGAGTCATTGCCGCTGCCGTGGAGTCTGCTCGCAGTCCACGTGGCAGCATGGCTTCGAGCAGCGGCAAGCTCAGCGCGACCGCACCGGCTCGCAGAAACGTTCGACGCGAAAGAGAAGGCATCTTGAGTTCCGTGATGGATTCATGAATTCGGTTATGGTTACTGATCCAACTCTGCAGCTACTTCGTCCGAAATACGCGGCTTTGCACAACTTCGTGAATCAGTGAGCGGAAGCCGTGGTGCTTCTCACGAGTCTTTGCAACGATCTCTTCAACGGCTTCTCGATCGGCGAATTGCAGCGTGGTGCCGGTAGAGTAGGTCAACAGTTTCTCCGCGAGATTACGGGTGAGCTGATCGCGGTCGCGCAACACTAGTTCTTTCCAGGCATCGACGTTACCGAAGTGTTCGCCGGTTGCGAGATCTCCTGACGCTTCGACGGGCTTCGCGAGCCACACTTTGCGACCCGGATAGTTTGCGAGTTCGACGTACTGGTTGTTGTTGCCGCCTTCCCCGCTGCGATAGAACTCACGCCAGCCGCCTACAACATCGAAGCTCTCCAACGCAAAGCCCGGCGGGTCGATTTGCTGATGACAGCTCGCGCAGACCGCCACAGTTTTGTGCTTCGCGAGTTGCTCACGGATCGTCACCGCACCACGAATGTCGGGTTCGATTGCCGCGACGTTTGGCGGTGGTGGGGCAGGCGGGGTACCCAGGATACGTTCTAAGATCCATGCTCCGCGTTTGATAGGCGATGTGTAGGTCGCATTCGTTGTTAGCTTCAGCACGCTCGCCTGTGTAACCACGCCGCCGCGATGCGAGTCTGCGGGAAGCTTCACTTTCCGCAGATCTAGACCGAGCGTGGTTTCATGTGCGATGCCGTAATGCTGCGCCAATCGTTCGTTGAGCATGGTCCAGTCGGAATGCAAGAACGACGACGTCGGCAGATCCTGAGTCAGCACTTCCTCGAAGAAGGCCCGCGTCTCTTCAGGCAGCGACCAGGCGAGCATGCCGTCGTATTCGACATACATCACGTCGGGCTTCATATCGTGAATTTTGCGGAGTTCGAGCCACTGGCCAGTAAAGGTTTCGATGAAACGCTTCGACTTGGCATGTTTGAGGAGTCGTTCCGTCTGAGCACGCAAAGACTCGGGCTGCGACAGTTCGCCCTTCGCTGCGGCCGCCAGCAGTTCCTCGTCTGGCCCCGAGTTCCAAAAGAAACACGACAACCGCGAAGCGATCGCGTAGTCGTCGAGCAAGCCTGGCTTTTCGATGAACATCAGGAAGTGCGGCGAGCAGAGCGCGGCCTTGTAGGTCTCGACGAGCACGTCTTCGAGAGGTGCTCCCTGATCGAGCTTTAAATGTGCCGACATGAGGTAGCCGTTGAGGACTTCCTCGGTGACGGGCCGACGAAACGCTCGTGGCAGAAAGGCGCGAATCAAACGCTCGGCATCGGTCTTCGCGTCCTTCGAAACCAGACGCAGGCGGTTGTGCGGCTTCAAGAACTCATTCGGGTTCCACGTTCTCCAATCTTCCTGCGGATTGTTTCCGGCAACGATCTCTTCATAGAACCGCTGCGGTACTCGTGGCAGTCCGCCGAAGTACGACCGATATGCGGCACCGACATCGAGCGGTCCTTCGATTTCGATCCAATCCACCGCGAGCCCTGGCCCCTTGTAACCGTCGTCAACCGGCTGATCTTTGAGTTGCTTCTTCAGCTCGCCAAAAGACGTCAACCCAACCCCTTCGACATACACCTGTTCGCCGCGCGGCAGATTGACGATGACCTCGATCACCCGACGCTTCTCCGACGGTGCGTCTTGGATCGCAAGAATATGCTCAAGCTTCTCATGCGCAAAACGGCCCGAACTGATCTTGCCGATGAGCACGGGGATCGGCTTGCCGTTGTTCCGCACCGCGCCGACAGAGGCTCGAAAGCGATAACGCCCATCGCCGGGAACCGGCGACGAAAACACGCTGCCGTGCTTATAGAATTGGGCACACAGTACAATTGTGTCGCCCTCGAACCTCACCAACGGAGCCATGTCTTCGCGGTTGGCCTTTGGACGCGAATCCAGGAACTCGCGGCCCGTCAGCCGCGAGCGGAATGGTTCGGTCGGAATGATTTCGGCAGGTAAGGCGTCCGCGAGTACGCGATCGGCGGCTACTTGATAACGGACCAAATGCGTTGCCGAGGTCTGCAGCCCGCTGCTGATGTTGTCGAACCCCGCGACGATACTGTCTTCGGGCAACAGCGACCTCACATCGGTTGTAACTCCGAAGAGATCGCGGACCGAGTTTTGGTACTCGTTGCGACTCAGCCGCCGTACGAGCACTCGCCCATCCCGCCGCTGCTTCGCGAGCGACGTGGCATGCAGCGTTGCTCGCAACGATTTCACGAACGCCGTCCGGTCGAGATCACTCGGCTGATCCGCGTCATGAGGCGGCATCTCAGACTTGGCGACGCGATCGAAGATTCGCGTCCATGTCGCCATTGTCGCCGGGTCATCAAGTCTGTTCGCTAGGCCACGCGAAATACCCTCCAGCTTCAGCCCGCCCTCCGGCTCCGTGCCGCTATGGCAACTGACACAGTGGCGCTTGAAGAATTCGTCATTGGCATGGGCCGCCGCGGCGGATGCAGTGAGCACGAGGCAGGCAACGACAAGACGCCGTCGGGAAGTCATCATTGTCATCATTGCAGCTCTCAGAGATTCAAGGATTCGGGATCGGCAGCGGAGTAGGCAGCGAAGGATTCTCGCGTGACCACAGCAGACTGGGGCGACCTTTCTCCGTCTGGGAAATAACCTCTACTTGCGACAGTGCGCGGTCCCAGATAGCGACCTCATCAATGACGCCACGCAAAGCGCGGGGCGATGTGCCATACTTCACGCTTTCCGGCAGCCAGTTCCCCAAGCGGCAATGGCCCGGCCGAATCAATACACCGTCATTGGATTTGACCTCGTATTCCCAGACCGGTTCGCCGTTCACATAGATGACGCTACGACGCTGCGGCACGGACTGGACCGAGACCACGTACACCCACTTCGCGAGCGGAATCGGATTGCCGACCCAGCGGAAATTCACCCGATCCGATCCCAACACGCCGCCCCGTGGCAGACCGTGCCGGGTCATCTGGAAATGGACGTCGCCTGGGTCCGCGCCGTTGGAATTGCAGATCGCATTCATCTCCCAATCAAAACGATCGAGCTTCAGCCAGGCCGCGATCGTGAGTTCCTGAAACTCTCCCGGAATCTCGAACTCGACGTAATCAGAATCGCCATCGAACAATAGCGCCTGCTTCCCGGCCCAGCGCCCCGTTGTCCACTGAGCGCCTGCGATTCGGCCATCGGAGAGACCGTAAGCGCGCTGAGCATTGGCCAGTATGGATGCATTGTCTGCTCGCGTAAAGGGAAACCAGGCAATGAGCCCTGGGTCCGACAAGATTTCCTTACGCAGCGACTTCCAACGCAGGAACCCGATCTCGTCTGGGGAGGGAAACCGATCGAGATCCAGATCATCCGCCGCGTCCACGCGCCCATCGCGACACCGAACGCCGTCTCCTTCAAACACACTCTTGATCACCCTGGTCGCCCCGGCACGGTGCAGATTCACTTGGCCGTCGAAGACGTGCATGCTGCTCGCGCCGGTGTCGGCATCCACGCTCAGGCCGAACTCGGTGCCGATGTCTTCGTAGTCGACCTCTTTCGTCTCCAAAGTAAACCCGTGAGCCGTTGGTGGGACGATCGCGCGCACACGGCCAAACGCCAACTGCGTGTGTGATTCGTCACGAATCTCGAAACGTGCCGGCCCCTGAACGACCAGATCCGCGCCATTGGCGAACCGCAGATGCACGGTTCCCGCGCGAAGTTCGTAGCTCCCCGGATCAAATCGGACTTCGCCACGTTGCCGCTGTTGCGCGAACTCTGCACCGGCTTCATCCACGAGCAAGGCCGTTACTGAGCTAGCCGCATTCGGCGGCGGTGCGTCCGGGCTCGGAATCCAACCAAGCACCGCCAACACCGTGGCAAACGCCGCGATCGACCAAGGAAGCCATCGCCGCAACAGACCGCGTCGACTCTCTTTCGCTGGAAGAAAGGTCGTTCGTTCACGAAACGAAGGCAAGCGATCCTGCTGCCGTGCGTCCGGTTTAAAGGCAATCGGCTGCCAAGCCAGCGACGTGAGTCCTTCCTCAATATCGGCCAGAGCACGCAACTCGACGCGCAGCCCCGCATCCTGCGACAATCGCTCCTGCAACGTCGCGAAATCCGTCTCAGAAATACAGCCGCTGCGCCACTCGTCGAGCATTCGCAGATCATCGTCGTTAATCGTCAAGTCAGCTCCCCTTCCTGGGCGAGGGGCAAATCCACGCAGCGCCTCAACTCGAGCCTGATTCTCCGCAGTAACTGATAGAGCCCGTCCTGTGATTTCCCCAGCCGTTCCGCCAACGCCTTCATCGAACAACCGGGCGCATACGCCTGCAGCACAATCGACCTCCGCAACTCTGGCAACCGCTTCACACACTCCTCTAAAAGCTCCATTCGACGACCACGAGCCAACAGATCCTCGGCTCCCTCATCGACGATCTTCGCCATGAGTGCCTCGTCCAGTTCGAATCGATCCCGCGCTTTCGATCTCTGAAACTTCAGAATCTCAAACCGGGCGATCACGCAGGCCCACTTCGGAAAGCCTTCAACATCCGTGACCGAATCAAACCGTCGCCAAGCGGTCAAACTCACCGCCTGCATCACCTCATCCACATCCTCGGTCCGCCGAATCACAGCTCGGATTGAGGCGCGAATGATCCCCTCGTACTTCGTAAGAAGCTCGATGAAAGTTTCATGGCTGTCGGAGGCGGCTGTCATGGGTACTCACCGAACGATTCCCGGTCGCCGGAAAATCTGACGAACATTTTCCCGAAAAATGAACATTGTGGGAGAATCTGGGAGGATAGCCCTTTCTTAAGGGAGTTCCATAATCGAGGGACAAATTCTGACTGATCGACTGATCGCTCTCCGGAAGCAGGGCAATCGTACGTTCGACTTGATGCTGCACTGCGCCTTACGCCGTGGAATGTATTGCCGAAAATGAGTACCTCGTAAAACGAACGAGTTTTCGACCGCTTTTCTCCGGTTTGCACCGAACTTCCTAGTCGATACTCGGAAGCCAATTCACTCTTCTCGGCGCGCATCTCAGCGGCCGTTTCTCGTAAGCCTCATCGCGAGAAGGCTTTTCCCTCGATTTGGAGAGGAGTACTTTTTGCGGGAGTTCGAAGAGGGTTCCGAACGGGGAGCTTTTTGTCCAGTAGCGAAACTGGACGCACAGCCAGTTAACGCCCGACGCCGAGAGTTTCCGCTCTCGGCGTTTCGCGTTTTAGTGGCTTTCCTGCAAGGGTTTCCGCCGATCCGCCCACGGACCGGAAACTCTCCGTTTCGAGAGACGCGAACCGGGGTCCGAAGGCAACCATCAAGGTTGGCCTCGCACCCCGAAATCTCGGTCCAAAACTCTCTCAATCTCTGATTTACAGACCCGCGGGATTTAACAACCCGGTCGGTTCCGGGGGTGATGCAGTCCGCCGACCATCGGGATCGAGCGGACTGGCCCAAGTTCGGGCAGCTCGACCTCGCGCGGTTCAGGCGAGTTGCGGTCCAGGCTGAGATGGCAACGCGCGGTATGGTAGTAGTCGAAGTACCGCTTGAGCATCCACGTCAGGTGGCGTTCACCCAAGACGATGACGTGATCCAGACAATCACGACGAATCGAGCCGATCAGCCTCTCGCAGTACGGGTTCTGCCACGGGCTGTGAGGCGCGGTCTGCACTACCTCGATGCCCAGGCTTTTGACGCGATCTTGAAAGGCCTGCCCGTACGTGCCGTCGTTGTCGCGGAACAAGAACCGCGGCGCAGTATCCTCCGGCAATGCCTGCACGATCTGCTGGGCTGCCCATTCAGCAGTCGGATGTTCGGTCACGTTGAAGTGGACCACACGGCGATGCTCGTGGAGCATGATCACCATCACGTACAGCGTGCGGAATGTGGCCGTGGGAACGGTGAAGGAATCGCAGGCGACTTGTCGCCCATGTGATTCGCCAGGAACGTGCGCCAGCGTTGCGACGGCGGCTTGGGATCGCGGACCATGTATTTGAGCACGGTGTCTTCGCAGACTTTGTGACCCAGCCAACTCCGACATGATCCGCGGCGAGCCCCACGTTGGGTTCTCGCAGGACATGCGGGCGATCAGTTTGCAAATCTCAGCACCGATCGGTGGTCTTCCAGGGCCGGGTTGAGATCTCGTTCGCCAGAACAATCGCCATCCTGCTCGGTGCCAGGCGATGACCGCGGCGGGCTGCACGAAGGCGAGAGCCTCGGTCCAGTGAGACCACACGCGGGAGAACAATGCCCAGAGGGCTCGTTCGATCGGTTCGATGATAGGACGCCGACCTTCGCGCTGGTAACTGGCCAGTTGTTGCCGATACGCCAGATGCTCGGTAGCCAGTTCGAGGCGATCGAGAAGCAGGGCGCGGAGAATCCAGTACCATAAACGAGAGCCATGGGTACCGTCTCCAAGTGAGATAGTCGATTCTCACGCTCGATTCATACGCACGCAATCCTGCGTGAACGCCCATTCACTGCGCCGAGACTTCGGCGCACGCATCGCTTATGCTATGCGTGCGCTGGATCGCGGATGGGTTTATTCGGAAGGACAGCAGATCCGATTTGGGCTGGCAAACGGTGGTGTTCTTCAGTTCGCCCTATTCTTTTAAGTTGACCCAAATGAGTGACCAAGCCCCAAATCAGGGCGTCGATCGCACGAAGTGTGACAGCGAGCCCATTCGTTTCCCTGGTGCGATCCAGCCGTTCGGCATCTTGCTCGCGTTGGACGCAGGCGACCTAACACTGCGGCACGCCAGCGAAAACATTCGGGAC
>Ga0105046_10003105_pt1 | contig 26292 bp, 22 predicted proteins | sample MAT03_FD_78385 | JGI IMG/M metagenome (GOLD analysis project Ga0105046, IMG submission 78385) | Freshwater microbial communities from Lake Fryxell liftoff mats and glacier meltwater in Antarctica - MAT-03 (megahit assembly) | ecosystem: Environmental > Aquatic > Freshwater > Ice > Liftoff...
GCCCATCACGGTAGACCCTCGCGGCCCGCCTACCACAACAAGCAGTGGGCGGCGAAGATGGATGAGATCGGCCTGCAGCCATCGTCGACCGGCGCGCCGGGCGGCAAGCGCACGGGACAGACGATGAGCCACACCATTCGCGCCGGCGGGTCTTTCGCGAGGGCGACGGCACAGCTCATGGCGAAGGGGTTCATGATCAGTTGGGCGGACGCCGCGGGGCGGGTCGAAGCGAAGATGCCGGGAAGATCCGGCCGGCGCAATAAATACGTCTGCCGCGAATGCAGCGCGGCGGCGTGGGGGAAGGGCGGGCTAAAGCTCATCTGCGGCGACTGTGGCCAGCGGATGCAAGCTGGCGACGACAGCGACGACGCGTGATTTAGCAGGTCGAGGCTGGGTGGCCAACACCGACGGCAATGCTGGAGAAATGGTATGAGGCTTGCTGGTCGAGGCGGTGGAAGCGCGTTCCGGCCGCGAGCTTCCCGTTCAGCCCATTGAATGGTTGACCGACAACGGCTCACCGTACATCGCGCGCGGCACGCGATCGTTCGTGCGCGAGATTGGCTTGGAACCGTGCGTGTCGACATCCATGGCGCTTTGTGTCTGGCCTTGGGACTGTTACGAACGCGATAGTCGCAAAGAGCCGGAACTTATGTGGAACCTTGGTCTTTATGCGCGCCTCGACATGGCCGACGCCTGGGCCATGATCGGGCCGATTTAGTATGCCCCCACGTCAAATCTCAAGCTGATGTTTGACCGGCTGGTATGCATGAATGGCGGCAATCCTCGCGATCTGCGTCAAGGTTGCGCTCACCACCGTGGCGGTCGCGGGCACTTAGCGCGCATTCCAGAACGTCCTGAGGGTTTCCCGTACGTCGGCGGGGTTGGCAGGTTGCGGCGGGGCTGCCTTGGCGCTGTCCGCTGTATCGTTCACGGCTTCTGCTCCGGCGCTTGCAGCAGCAGTGCCTGCGCCCGCAGCAGCACGGGGCGGTCGACCATCTTGCCGTCGACCGCGATCGCCGCGCCGTTCGCCTTCGCGGTGGCATCGACCACGCGCCGCGTAGATGGACTGTGCGCTGTGACTTATGAATTTGCCCAAGTCGGTGGCAGACAGCCCGAATTGAGTGGGGTGTGAGCGGAGGCCCCTGGCGACGAAGCGAAGCTTGGCTCCGTAGCCGTCCATTGGGGCAACGTAGGCGCCGGGCTAACAACTCCACCTTCGTCAGATCGGCTCTGAACATATCCGTGGCGCCTTTCGCCCTCAGGTCGCGCAACCTAAAATCGGACACACTCGCCTTGATGCAGTAGCGCCGGAACATTGCGCCGATGCCTTCAACCGAATATGGCTTCCGTTGAACGATCGGAAGAAGTCAAAGGCCCATGGGCGGTTCGCCACTCTGAGGTCGGCGATTCCTCTCGGCACGATACGCGTCCGCGAAGGCGGCCATGCTGTCGAAACGGAAGTCGATTTTCGGTGTGCCTGGAGGGGGCATCGTCGCGCCCCAGCCCTCGCTGGCGTGCCGTCGGTCGATCCACGCGGATGAGAGCCCGAGACGATTCGCGGGCGCATGGTCGTGGAACATACTCTGCGCCGTGTGCAGAACATCCTTGGTTTCCAAACCGAAGTCATCCTTCAGCCGCTTGAGCATGTATATAAAGTTTCGCAGGTTGGGCTTGTAGGATTCGATGTCCTGCGCGGTGTAGATTGCATCGAATTTCACTTGCAAGCGTTCATTGCTTGATCGGAACGAAATGCGGTCGACGTTCGACAGAATCACCAGCTTGAAGTGCTGCTTCAAGTAGCGCAGTGATTCCACCGAATCCGTAAACTCAGGCCAGTCGGGGACAGACGCGCCGAAGACATTGGCTTCTTCGTTGCTGACGGAGACGCTCCATTCCTTTGCCAAGCGCTTGTACACCGCCGCCAGGAGTTGCGAGTACGGCATCGCCGGCGTTTCCTCCTCCTGTGCGGCTTCGTGTCGTGCAAAGCTTTCAAGCGCCAGATCGCGCCACTTCGCGGGGTTCGCCCGCGCGACGAGCGGTTGCAGCGCGCCGAGGATGCCGGTTTCCCAGTCAATGAGGGTGCCGTAGCAGTCGAACGTGATGATCTTGAAGTCGGAAAGCTGCATATCGACCCCTGGTCATGCAACTTGGATACGGGCTCGCGTGAGGGAACTGCGCACCGCGATTCTCATCGCGGCAATGCTCTCGGGTCTGTCGGTCCGCTCCCGGGCGTTCGTGGCCAGACCTGCTCGAATACTCGAAGGAAATTGCCCCCAAGAATCTTGTGAATTTCCAGATCGTTGAAGCCGCGTCGCCGCAGTATGGCTGGCAAGGCAGCAAAGTCTTCGAGCGCCTCGAAGCCTTCGGCGTATACCGTATTCAGCGTGTAGTGACCGACGATTGCGGGGTAGCGCCGCCGGAAAAAACGTTCGAAGCGGATCGGTGACTCCCCTTCGAAGAAATCCGAGCCGATGCCGACATGATCGATACCGACCAAATCGGCGACGTAAGCAATGTGGCTCACGAAATCGTCGACGGTAGGTCGCGTGCCCGGACGAGTCTCGCAGAACGGCGCATACGCCGTGATTCCGATAACTCCGCCTCGAGCCGCGAGCGACCGCAATACATCGTCGCGGACATTGCGCGGGTGATCGCACAGCGCGCGTACATTGGCATGGCTGACGATCGGCGGTTTGGCAGAGAAGTCGATCGCCTGCATCGCAGTATCGTGCCCCGCATGGGCGACATCGAGAACCATTCCGGACTCGTTGATCTCGCGGATACAGATACGTCCAAATTCGGTGAGGCCGGTATCGCTGGCCTCGATGCAGCCACATCCGATGTCGTTGCGCTCGTTGTAGGTGAGTTGCACGATACGCTGGCCGAGCTGCGCCATGATCAAGATCAGGCTCGCATCGCCCTCAATCTTCGAGGCGAGGCCCTGGCATCCGAAGATGATTCCCAGTCGGCGTTCACGCTGGGCGCGGCGCAGGTCCTCAGTAGTGCGGACGTGCAGAAGACGATCGGGTTCAAGCTCGAAATAGCAGAAATAGCCGTGCATCGTGTGAAGCAGGGCGCGGAAATCATCCGTGCCCATGGCAATCCCCGTGATCCCCATCGTCACGTTCATCGCAGTAATGCCGCTGTCAATGGCGCGCTGCAGCCATTCCTTACCGTTTCGCGGCGGCGGCGGAAGCAGGGTGGTCGGCAGCAGGGCGGCAGAGCCCATCGCGTCGATCACGAGAGCATCGCCGACAGTCGTACCATTTGCAGGCATAGTCACTCTTTACTCAGCCCTGTTGGAGACGTCGCCACAAGCCATCGATCCAGGCGAAAATATCATCGCTGCGCCCTGGAAACGGGATCAATCGGTGGCGCTGAATACACGATCAAGACATTGCCGATGCACGCCTGCAATTCCGCATGACTTGATTGGATGTGCTACAGCACGCTGCGCGGCTCGCCAATCGCGCCTTCCGCAAACCTGGAGAACCGAAAACTGCGGATGTCCAATGACGCCTTGCCGTCCGCGATCAACTCCGCGACCAAGCGGCCGGCGATGGGCCCCAAACCGAAACCGTGGCCGCTGAAGCCCGTCGCAAAGACGAAGCCGCGCGGGCGTTCCGCTGTCCCGAGTACCGGGAGCGCATCGGGCGTTGCATCCATGTATCCGGCCCAAGTCTCCGTTATCTTGAGATCCGCAATAGTCGGGAACATCTTGCGAAACTCACCCACCATACGCTCAATCTTTGCCGGGTTGGGCGGAGGTTCCTTCGCCCATGTTGCCGAGAATGGGTGGCGACGTTCGCGTGATCCTGGTAGCCGAGCCAGCAGGTCGGCGAACAGCGGCTTGCCGACATGGAACTGGAAGAGCTGGCGGTTCTTCCAGTAGTTGGGCAGGAACAGTCGAGCGTCGCGCAGTGAATCGAGCGTAATGTCATGATCGGCCCATCCGCCCCCGCCAAGGTTCAACGTTCCATCCCTTCGCTGCCGAAAGGCGACGCCTGGAGCCCAGACTCCCACATCGCTGATTCGCGGCATCGCATTCGTGCGGGCGACCGTTGAGCGGACCCACCTCTGCGGCAGGTGGAGTCCGAGCGGACTGACGAGCTTCGCCGACCACGCGCCCGCCGCGCCGACGACGCAGCGCGTCCGTACCCGTCCTTTTTCCGTCCAGACCTCGCTTACGCCACCATTCGTGGTACCCACACGCAGGGCAGCACAGTGCTCGAAGACGCGCGCGCCAGCGGCCTTGGCGGCCGCACAGAACGCCAGCGTCGCCTTCCTTGGCTCTGCATGTCCATCGCTTGCCGTGTACATCGCGCCCAGCCAATCGCCTTCCATGCCGGGGATCAGCGCCCGCAGCTTGGCGGGGCCCAAGATCTCCGTATCGATACCGTGCTCGCGCGCGGTGCTGCGCCACCCCTCGAATAGCGCCATTCGCTTAGGTGTTGTAGCGAGTGCCATGTTCCCGCCCTGCATCCATTCCACGTCGGCGCCAAGTTCCTTCGCCGCGTTGCACCAGATTCGGTTCGCTTCGATCATCAGTGGCAGTTCCGATGGATCCCGGCCCTGCTGACGCACGAATCCCCAGTTCCTGCCCGATTGTCCGCGTCCGATTTCGTCCTTCTCGAAGAGGGCCGTGGATATGCCCCGGCGGCTCAGGTAGTACGACGCCGCGCAGCCGACGATTCCCCCTCCGATGACAACTACGTCGGCGTCCAGGGTGGTTTCTTCGTACGTCATGATCTTCCAGAATAGTTGTTGCGAGTCCGACCGTCAACGTATCGCGTTCGCGGTCGTGCGTCGCAATTCCAGGAGAGCGGAGCGGCCGCATGCGATGCATTCTGGGGGATCGTGCGCATTCAGGCGATCGCGGCCCACTTCACCCCGCGTCGACGCGCAACGCAGAGTCACGGCCCGATCGAGAGGCGACCAAGGGGCAAGCCAAGGCGAGGCAGCCCCTTGCCCGATGAAGAATCTACGCCAGCTTCAGTGACATCGAGTAGCGCATCCGATCGTACGGGAAGACGGTCGACGTGACCAGGACCGCGGTGCCGCGCGCCGACAAATAGCGGCGCGCGATAACAAAGCCGGCAACGCCCGGCGCAACGGCCAGCGCCTTCGCTTCCCTGCCCACGATCGGCTTTGCAGACAGCTCCTGCTCGACGGTGACAATCCTCTCGCCGATCCGCTCCTCGATAAAATCATGCAGTGTCACGCCACGCCGATCGAGCACGCCGCGGAGCGCGGGATGATCGCGATGCACGAATGCGAGTACATAGGCCACCGGCTTCCTCGCACTGCGCAAATGCTTGAGCGCATCGAGCCGGTGCCAAGCCTGACCGCGGCGGCACCGAAGCAAGCCCGCCTCCTGCGCACTCGCCTTGATGTCCCGTGCCGTCAGCACCTCCAGCTGCGCGCTCTTCACGTACGCCAGCAAGTCAGGGATCGCGGAGATCTGCTGCGTGAAGCCGCGACTGCGCGTGCGGCGCAGCACCATGGTCCCCGCCCCGGCGCGGCGCGCGATCAGTCCTTGCTCGGTCAGCCTGCGCACTGCGTCGCGAACCGTGTGCCGGCTGGCGCCGAAGGTGGCGCACAGTTCCAGTTCCGGGGGCAACTTGCCGCCGACCGGATAGCGCCCGTCGCGAATGTCGCTCACGAGCTGAAGATATATCTCCACGTAGCGCGGCGTGCGGGCAGGGATCGCCGCGGCATCTCGCGACTGCCCGGACTCCAATTCCGCGCGTTCGCTTTTCATCGTCGTTCCTCGTTCAATGCCTTGCGCATCCCCGGATCACGCCGCCGGGTGGTGGCTGGCTGGTTGACGCTTGGCAGGCATAGGCGCACACTTTGTCCGGACAATCGAATACTGACATGCAATCCCTTGTTCCACAAGCCTTTCGGCATGGTTGATTGCGTTAGCGAACTTGCTTGGGTGGCGGCAATGGTTTGTGCATTCGTTGACGGCCGCAATCAGGAGGCTCGGGCATGAATGAATCGCTGGCCGGTTTGTCGGGTGCGGCGTTCGATGTCGCCGTCATCGGCGGTGGGATCAACGGTGCGAGCGCAGCCCAGCACCTCGCTGCTGCAGGCTATTCGGTGCTGCTGGTCGAAAAGGGTGATTTCGGATCGGGGTCAAGCGGCCGGTCGAGTCGCCTTCTGCACTGCGGCCTTCGTTATCTTGCGCCCGGGCGATCACTTCTGGATTTCGTACGTCACCCGAGCCGCTTCGTCGCTGCTTTGAAGATGGCCAGGAAGGGAATGGAGGCGCGGTCCGACTTCGTGCGGACATCCGCGGTGCAGGCGAAGGCGATGCGCTTCTGCTTCCCGATCTACAAGGGTGGCCCGTATCGTAACTGGCAGGTCGACCTCGCGTTTCAATTGCTCGGACGCCTGGGACCGGGCGACTTGCCGCTCGACTACGAGCGCGTGCCCGCATCGGCCGCGGCGCGCATGCCGTTGCTGCGCTGGCTGCGCGACCCCCAGGCGCTCGATTCCGTGGCCATGTTCCGCGAATATCAACTCGATTGGCCCGAGCGAATCTGCGTCGATTCCATCCTCGACGCTGAGCGGCTGGGCACAGTCGTGCGCAATTACACCCTTGCCCGCATCGTCTCCCGAAGCAAGGACGGGTGGTCGATCGAGCTGACGGGTGTCGACGGGATGTCCCCAGGTCCGGATCCGAATCCGGTGCACGTAAACGCCCACGTCGTTCTCAACGTGGCTGGGATCTGGGTTGATATGGTAAATCGCGTGGCACAGCCAAAGGCGCGGCAGCGCGTCCTCGGCACCAAAGGCTGCCATGTCCTCGTCAAACTGCCTCCCGATTGCGCGAATATCGGCATCGCGACACTCAACAGCAAGCTGGAACCTTTCTACTGCATCCCCTACCGGGGCTATCACTACTTCGGACCCACCGAGACACTGTACGAGGGCGACCGGGATCGCATATGCGTAACCCACGAGGAGCGCGCATGGCTCGTCGGCGAGGCAAACCGCCTGCTGCCGCAACTGAAGCTGACCGACGCCGACGTACTCATGACCTGGGCCGGCGTGCGCCCGTTGACTTTCGACGAACATGTTCCGTTCGGCAATCGGTCGCGCCTCATTCACGACCTTGCGTCGGATGGCATGCCCGATGTGTATGCGATGACGGCGGGGCCGGTAATGACGCATCGCTCCGCCGGCAGGCAGTTGACCGACATCGTCCGACAGCGCATCCCGCCGTCGGGACCGCCCAGGAGCCTCGTCTACGCACCCGTACGGTTTCCCGAGGATTCCAATTCGCCACTGCTGCTTGCCGATGGGCAGGTGAAACTCTCTGACCTGCGGCACTCGGTTCGCGAGGAGCATGCTCGCACCCTGATGGACGCGTTGTTCCGCCGCGTCGGACTTGGATGGCACTGCGCTTTCACGCCCGCGGAACTCGCACGTGCGGCCGATGTGATTGGCGGTGAGCTCGGCTGGAGCGAGGCGCGCAAGGAAAAGGAAATCCAGGCGTTTCAGGCCGAAGCGGCGTTCCTGTTCGACCAGCGGCGGCAGCTGCGCCCGATCAATCGTACCGGCTGACCGCGATCGGGTTGCAGCGCAAACAGCGATGCCGCCGCGGTCCGCGGCCGGTTCAGGAACCGCCCTGATCGGTTGCCTACCCGCGCCGGGATCGTCTCAGAACACCATGCACAGGCGCAGCGAGTCGAGGATGGCGGCGTGCACGTTGCGGCTCGCCACCGCATCGCCAACCCGGTGCAGCTCGAACCGAGCCTCCGGCCTGATTTCCCGCAGCTGTGGTCTGCGCTCGAGCAGCGCCGGCAGATCGGTGACACCGTCATTCGCGGAGGCGCCCCGCAGTTCCCGATAGAGTTCGTCGGCCGGGCGCGTTCCGTGCTCGACCACGATCTGGTCGGCGACCCGCTCGATGAGCGCCTCGGTGGCGAGGTTCCTGAAGGTGGCAACTATCCGGTTGTCTTTGCGTTCGACCCTGACGATCTCATGATCGAAGGTCATCGGCACGGCGAGCTCGTACATGCGTTTCTTCCAGATCACGCGCTCGGCATAGGTAAGCTCCTGGGCAACCTGGGCGTCGATGGAGACGAGTGACGCCCGCCGGCCCTCGCGCACCGCGAGCTCGATGGCCTGCGGCGCAGGATGTCGGCCAGTGCCGTCGTAGACGATCACGTCGGAGCCGAGCACAACCGAGCCGCCGATCGCATCCCACACGCTCGTGCAATGAGCGGCTCCGTCGATCCCGTCGATGTCGGGCACGCCGCCGGCGGCGACGATCACGATGTCTGGCGCTTCCGCCAGCACGTCGGCGGCCTCGGCGTAGGCGTTTAGACGAACCTCGACGCCGAGCCGCTCGATCTCCTCCCGCCGCCAGTCGATGATGCCGAGCAGATCCTTGCGCCAGCTGGCGCGCGCTCCGAGCAACAACTGCCCACCGACCCGGTCCGCCGCTTCGAACAGCACCACGTTGTGGCCGCGTTCCGCGCACACGCGCGCAGCTTCGAGGCCCGCCGGCCCGCCGCCAACCACGACGACCTTGCGGCCCGGCCGAGCGGAACGCTCGATCACATGCGGTAGAGTCGCCTCTCTTCCGCTCGAGGGATTGTGAAGGCAATGCGGACGATACTGCGACTGACAGTGCGTCGCGCCGACGCAGGGTCGGATCCGATCTTCATGCCCCGCTTCGATCTTGCGCACGATGTGCGGATCGGCGATGTGGGCGCGGGTCATTGCGACCATGTCGAGCAACCCTTCGCGGATGGCGTAGCGGGCGGTGGCGATGTCGGAAATGCGTGCGGCGTGAAACACCGGCAGATGGACGGCACGCCGGAATTCGCCGACGCGCGCGAGCCAAGGCGCGATCGGCGAGGCCATGCCCGGCATGTTGTTGACGGCAAGCGCGCGCTCGGTGTCCATGCCGCCGTAGATGGCGTTGAAAAAATCGAGCATGCCGCTGCGCTCGAATAGCTGCGCGATCGCCACGCCTTCCTCGAGCGTGGACCCCGTATCGTCGCCCTCGTCGATCATGAAGCGCATTCCGGCGATGAAGTCATCGCCGGCCTGGCGGCGTATCTCCTCCAGCACCATCAGCGCGAAGCGGCAGCGGTTCCCGCGCGACCCGCCGAAACCGTCCGTGCGCCGGTTGGTCTTGGGCGAAATGAACTGACCGATCAGGTGCCCGCCGGCGAGCACTTCGATGCCGTCGAGGCCGCCGTCGCGGCAGCGGCGGGCAGCCGCGCCATACGCCTTCGCGACGCGGTCGATATCGTACTCGTCCATCTCCTTCGGAAAGCTGCGGTGCAGTGTCTCGCGCACCGCCGACGGACCGATCGTCGGCAGCCAATTCGTGGCATAGGGCTCGCCCCGACGGCCGAGATGCGTGATCTGTACCATCAGAGCGGCGCCATGTGCGTGGATCCGCTCCGAGAATTGTCGAAAATAGGGGATGATCGCGTCGGTGCCAACGTTGAGCTGACGGAAGATATTCGGCGAATCCACGTCCACATTTGACGATCCGCCGAACATCGTCAGCGCGATCCCGCCCTTGGCTTTCTCCTCGTGATAGATCTGGTAGGGCTCCGTCGGCAGGCCGCCGACCTCGAGCCCGCTGGCGTGGCTCGTGCTCATCACCCGGTTCTTGAAAACGAGCGATTTGATCCGGAACGGCTGCAGCAGCGGATCACTTGCTGCCCGAGTGGATGACGCTTCCGGTGTGTCAGGTATGGACATGCCCAGCCTCCTGTGGAGTGACGTAGGGGATCAAGCGCTTCGCAAAGGGAGAGGCCACTTCGCAGGCGCGACAGGCAATCCCGTCTTCGCGCCCGTGCACCGAACCTCGTTTCACGACGTGCTTCCGATAAGCTTCCGGATCGCCGCCTGCCTTTCGAACGTCGCCTCGATCATCTCGTCGGCGATCTGCGGAAAGCGGCTCGACAATACATCGAGCGCGGCGTGCGTCATCCCTCCCGGGGTCGCCGTCGCGCGCACGATGTCGTCCCATCCGTGGCCTGCCTGCGCGAGCGCGGCGATCGCTCCCGCGGTTTCGGCCATCATTGCGTCGAGAGTTGCCCGCTCGAGAGTTTGCGCCCGCGCTGCGTTGGCGGTCACGAACGCATCGCAGAGCGCAGCGAACAGGGCGATCGCCGAACCGGCGACGTTGGACGCTACGCGGTCGTCGCGCTCGTCGATCAACACCGGCATGCTGAAGCGGGCGAAGACGCGGCGCACGGTATCGACATGACCGGGCAGCGCGCCGGGGCCGGCAACGAGCAGCGAGACCCCGCGCCCGACGAGGTGCGCCAGCGTCGGGATCGCCCTCACGACCGGCACGCGCACGCGGTCTGCGATAACGCTCATCGGGACCGTATTGGCCACGCTGATCACGATCGCGTCCGGCCCAAGGTGCGGGGCGATGCGCTCGCACAGCGGCGGATAGATCTCCGGCGGAATGCAGAGGACGATGAGATCGGCGGCGCGCGCAAGGTCTTCCGGCGACGCGTAGGTGAGCCCGGGGATTTCCCGCTGCAACGCTGCCACGCGAGCCGAATCACGGCTCGCCGCGGTCAACTCGATCTCCGGCGCGTGGATCGCCGCCGCGCGGAGCAGCGTGGCGCCGAGTCTGCCGACTCCGATGATGCCGAGGCGGGTCATCGGCCGAGCCCGTCCAGAAGCTGATAGCAGGAGGTGACGAGCTTGACTGCCGGCACGGTGAAAGCGTGCAACGGAATCGGTGCGAGCGGCCGGCCGCTCGCGCCCCAGCCGACCGTGTCGGCTTCCAGCACGACGGCCCGCCGACCGTCCGCGGCGATGTGCAGCGCGGCCGAGAGCCCGGTGTACCCGGCCCCGATAATGGCGAAGTCGGCTTGCACTTCATCCGCCGGAGCGGCATAGCCGGGCCGGGGACCGGCGGTTGCCTCCCATAGCGACGGCATGGACGCGTGTCCCCGCGTCAGCTTGCGAGATCGAGGTGGTACTGGCGCACGAGATCCTCGAGGCTTACGGCAAGAAAGTCGGGCGGAGTGAACCGCGGTGGCGACTGCGTGCCGCCGTAGCCGGGCCGGCCGTGGCGGCGATAGATCCAGGCGGTGGAAAGGCCCGCATCGCGCGCCGCGCCGATGTCGTGATACTGGCTCTGCGCGACGTGCAGGATACGCTCGCGCTTCACGTCGAGGCGTTCCAGATGCGCGATGAAATACTCGAACGCGCGCGCGCTCGGTTTGGCCACGCCCATGTCCTCCTCCGTGATGATCTCCGAGAACGGCGAACCCAGCGTATCGGCCATCACGCGGGCCGATACGCGGTCGCCGTTGGTCACCACCACCAGGAAGCGGAAGTGCCGCTTGAGTTCGGCGAGCGCTGCGACGGAATCCGCAAAGGCCGGCCAGTGCCGCGCGGAGCGGACGACCGCCGGAGCGTCGCCCGGTTCGACCGCGACGCCGAAGCGCGCTGCCACGCCCTCCCAGATCTTCGGCAGCCGGGCGCTGAACAGAAGTTCGGGCGCGCGTGCGCGCACTTCGCCCTGCACGTTCGCATAGGTCTCCAGGATTTCCGTATCGGTGATCTGGTGCTTGGCGCGCAAGAGCCGCGGGCGCAGGAAATCGAGCAGGCCCTGCTCGAAGTCGATCAGGGTGCCAATCATGTCGAAGGTGAGTACGTCGAAATCCGTCAAGCGCATGGTTGCTCCATGGTGCCGGCTCCCCGCGCGCGCGCCGCGCGCGCCTGGGTGCCGCGTGTTGGTCGATCAGGATGCGATTCCTTCCGTTCGCTCCGCCGTGCCGGCCTCGATCGGCACGAAACAGGCGCTCGAGTGGCCCTTGTCCTGCGTCGTGAGCGCCGGTCGGTTCTGCGTGCAGGTAGCAATGCGCCGCGCGCAGCGGGGCGCGTAATTGCACGCCTGCGCCGGGTCGGCGATCGCGATCGGGACTTCGTCGGCATCGGTAATCACGGCGTCCGGCACCGCGCTGCGGGCACGCAGCAGGCTCAACGTGTACGGATGCCGCGGATCGGCAAACACCTGGTCGGTCGCCCCGATCTCGACGATGCGACCGAAATACATAACTGCGATCCGGTCGCACAGGAACCGCGCCACGCCAAGATCGTGGGTGATGAAAACGAGGCTGACACCGGTCTCGCGGTTCATCCGCTTGAGCAGGTTCAGAATCTGGGCGCGCACCGAAACGTCGAGCTTGGAGACCGGTTCGTCGGCGACGATGATGCGCGGCTTCACGCTGATGGCGCGCGCGACGGCCACTCGCTGCAGCTGGCCGCCGGATAGCTCGTGCGGGTAGCGGCTCGCGTGCTCCGGGCCAAGGCCGACCCGCTTAAGCAGCGCTGCAACCTCGCCGGAAACGCTGCCTTTCGGGCAGATGCCGTGAAGCCGCAGCGGCAGCGCAAGCGAGCTCTCGATCGTGAACCGCGGATTGAACGAGGACAGCGGATCCTGGAATATCATCTGCAGGTCACGGCGCAGCAGGCCCCAGCTGCCCGGCGGCAGCGTGGCAAGGTCGCGGCCGGCATAGAGGATCCGCCCCCGGGTGGGCTTGTAGGCACCGAGGATCGTCTTCCCGAGCGTGGTCTTGCCGCTGCCGGACTCGCCCACGAGGCCGAGTATCTCGCCTTGGGCGATGTCGAGGCTTACGGAATCGAGCGCGCGCAACGGGTGCGCATTCCGGAACCGCTGCGGCGCGCCGAAATCGAGCACGAGCTCGCGCACCTGCATCGTCGCGTCGGATGCGGCGGCCCCGCGCGATTCACTGATCATGGAGCAGGCATCTCGAGACATGACCGGGGCCGACGTCGACTAGGCGGGGCTGCGTCGAGCGGCATTTCGGCATCACCTGCGGACAGCGCGCGGCGAAACAGCATCCTTCGGGGGCACCGCGCATGCCGGGTTCGCCCTGAAGTTCGTAGAGGTACTCGTCGCGCCGATCGAGCGAGGCGGACGTTTGCAGCAACCCCTGCGCGTAGGGGTGCCGGGGCCGCTCCAGGACGTCGCGGGCCGGCCCCATCTCGACGATCTCACCGGCGTACATCACGGCGATGCGGTCGCAGATCTCGCCGGCGACGGCGAGGTCGTGGGTCACGTACAGCACGGAGGCGCCGAGCTTCCGCTGCTGCGCTCGGATCAGGTCGAGGATCTGCCGCTCGACTAGGTTGTCGAGATTGGTGGTGGGCTCGTCCGCGATGATCAGGACCGGGCGCAGCGAGATCACCATCGCGATCAGGGCACGCTGGAGCATGCCGCCGCTCAACTGGTGCGGATAGGACGCGAGGACGCGTTCGGGCACGCGGATGCCGACGTCCCACAGATTCTGCACGGCTTCCTCCCGCCATTCGCCCTCGCCGGTCCCGGCGTACGCGCGGCGGCGCGCGATCGCCTGCTTCAGGTGCCACGCAACGGTCTTCGCGGGATTGAACGAACCCACCGGATCCTGGAAGATCATCGCGAGCTTCACGCCCTGGAGAGCGCGGAACTCTTCGCCCGAGAGTAGCGCCAGGTCCTTTCCGCGGAACCGTATCGCGTCGGCATCGACCGAGGCATGCGGCGGAAGGAGCCGCAGCAGCGACAGTCCGGTGACGGTCTTCCCCGAGCCGGACTCGCCAATGAGCCCGAACACCTCGCCCTCTGCGATGGAGAAGCTCACGCCGCGCACGGCGGCCACCCGCTCCCGGCCGACCGCGAAACTGGTACGCAGATTCGCGACCTCGATGAGCGCAGCCTCGGTCACAGCCGCGCCCTCAGCTTGGGATCCATGACATCACGGATGCCGTCGCTCAGCAGATTCAGACCGAGCAAGGCGATGGAGATCGCGACACCCGAGAGCGTAAGTACCCATGGCGCGCGCTGAAAATATTCCCGTCCATCGGCCATGATGGTGCCGAGCGATGGATTCGGCGGCTGCACGCCCAAGCCGAGGAAGCTCAATCCGGCCTCGATGACGATGCCGAACGCGATGCCGATCGCGATCTGGACAAACAGCGGGGCCGCGATGTTCGGCAGGATCTCGCGAGTGAGAATGCTGAAGGTCGACTGGCCCATCAGCTGTGCTGCCTGAACCCAGGGTTCCTCCTTGACGACCAGCGCCATGTTGCGTGCCAGACGGGCGAACAGCGGCAGATAGATCAGCGCGATCGATGCCGCAATGTTCGCGATCCCGAATCCGAGCACCACCATCAGGAACAGGGCGAGGACGAAGCTCGGGAAGCTGAAAAGCAGGTCGGAGATGCGCATCGCAACGGCCGCGGTCCAGCCGCCCACGTAGGCCGAGACCAGGCCAGCCGCGCTGCCGAGCAGCGCCGCCGCGAGTACGCCGGTTACGCTCACCGCGAGCGATACGCGCGCGCCGTAAAGAATCCGCGTGAGCACGTCGCGCCCGAACGAATCGGTGCCGAAGGGATGCGCGAGGCTCGGTGGCTCGAGAAGCGCGAGGAAGTTCGCCTCGGTCGGCGAGTGAGGCAAGACCCATGGGCCGGCGATGACGGCGAGCAGTACAAACCCGGTGACGGCGGCACCGATGACGGCGAGCTTGTTGGCAAAGAAGGCGCGCATCCCGTCTTCCTCACGTTGAGCGCGGATTGAGCGCTGCGCAGAGCAGGTCCACGAGAAAGTTCACGATCAGCACGCAGATCAGGAAGGTAAGCGCGCACGCCTGCACCAGCCCATAATCGCGGCCGAAGGCGGCGTCCACCAGGAGGGCGCCGATGCCCGGAATGCCGAAAATTCGCTCCACGACCACCGTCCCGCCAAGCAGATAGCGCACCTGTAGTCCGATGACGGTGACATAGGGGATCAGCGCATTGCGGAACACGTAATGCACGAAGACGAACGCCCGGCTGTAGCCGAGCGAGCGGGCGACGCGGACGTGGTCCCGATAGAGAGTATCGATGAGCGCCGTGCGGAGGATGCGCGTGAAGGACGCCGCCATCGGCGCGGCGATGGCGAACGCCGGCAGGAAACCGCTGTAGAGTGCGCCCGCCAGCGAATCGCCAGGCGAAACGAAGCCGTAGGAAGGGAAGATCCCCGCTCCCAGAGCGAGCAAGTAGACCAGCACGTAGGACAGCCAGAAATCCGGCATCGAGATGCCGAGGACCGCTATCCCAGTGGCGGCGCTGTCGATGAAGCGACCGTGGTACAGCGCCGACACCGTGCCCGCCACCAGCGAAATCGCCACTGCGATTGCCATCGCATAGAAGCCGATGAAAAGCGTGTTGGGCAGGCGCGATCCGATCAGGTCGGCAATCGGCACGCCACCTGCAACGGTCATCGACATGCCGAAATTGCCCACCAGCGCGCCGGACAGCCAGCGCCAGAATTGGACGACCAGCGGCGCGTCGAGACCCCAGCGCTTGTGGAACGCCGCGATCGCCTCCGGCGTCGCCTGATCGCCCAGCGCGGCGAGCGCCGGGTCGCCATGGCCGGCGCGCATGACAAAGAACACAAGCGCCGCGCCGAGGAAGGCGATAAGCAGCGCGCCCCCGAGCCGGCGCGACGCAGGTCCGAGATTGATCGTCGGCACGGCTCAACGGCTCAACTCAGCTCCATCCCCCCAAACTGGTCCGCGAAGTTTGAATAGGGCAGTTGCACGAAGCCCTTCACGTTCGGACGCAGCAGATTGTGGATGTTCGAGCTGAAGCACGGCAGCACGGGGAGCTCGTCGGCGACGAGCATATCCGCCTCGCGATAGATCGCCTTGCGCTTCGCCGGATCCAACTCCGTGCGGCCACGCTCGAGGATGGCGTCCATCTTCTGGCTCGAATAGAAATGAACGTTGCGAAAGCCCTTGGAACCGACGATCTCGCCGAGATACTCGTCGGGATCCACGAAGCCAAGCCAGCCCATGACCATCGCGTCGTAATCGCCGGCCTTGGCGCGCGAATAGGCGGTGTTGAAGTCGGTCGCCTGGAGCGTGATCTTGGTGCCCAGGACCTGGTTGGCCTGCCCTGCCACGATCTCACCCATTCGGTGCCACCAGTTGGAGCCCCAGACCAGCATCGTCGCCTCGGTTCCCGCCTTGTAGGCGGACTTGGCGAGCTCAGCGCGGGCGCGTTCCGGATTGTAGGTGACGTACTCGCCGAACACGGGTTTAGGATCGGCCCAAAGTGCGGGCGGCAGCACACCGGGAATGGCGACGCCTTCGCCGAAAAGTACTGCCTTCACCAGGACGTTGCGGTCGAACGCCATCGAGACTGCGCGGCGAAAGTGAATGTCCGAGAACGGTCCCTTCCTGTTGTTGAGCGCGATGTAGCGAGTATTGAGGCCCGCCTGCTTGAGCACCCTCAGCTCGGGCCGCTTCTCGAGCGAGCTGATGTCGGCGAACGGCGCTGTGCTGGTCAGGTCGAGCTGGTTGCCGAGGATCGCGGTCATCCCGCTGGATTCTTCGGCGATCAGTGGACATAGCACGCGGGCGATTCTGGGCGCGCCGGAGAAAGAGCCCGGGAACGCGACTAGTTCAATGCTCTCGCCCGATTTCCAGTCCTTGATGATGTAAGGCCCGGTGCCCACCGGCCGGCGCCCGAAAGCTTCATCGCCCATGGATTTCAATGCGGTGCGGGAGACGATCTGCGTCGCCGTACGGGTGTTGGTGAGGTAGTTGAGCAGCGGGGCGAAGGGGGCCTTGGTGACGAGTCGAATCGTGTAGGGATCGGCGATCTGGATAGTCTCGATCGCAGCCACCTTGCTGCGATTGGGCGCGGCGTTCTTCTCGTCGGCGACGCGTTCGAGCGTGAACTTGACGTCGTCGGCGGTGAAGTCGCTGCCGTCCTGAAATTTGACGCCTTTGCGCAGCTTGAATTCGAGCGTGGTGGAGTTCACCACCTTGAAGCTCTCGGCAAGATCGGGCACCAATTCCAACTTGGAGTTGAACTTCAGGAGCGCGTTGAACGCCCCGTATATCACATAGAATTCGGGGATCAGGGTTGCCTTCATCGGATCGAGGGTGTTGATCACGTTGAAGCCGGTGATACCGGCCCTGAGAGTTACGGACTGTTGCGCAATCGCCCCTCCGATGGTCCATGGCATGCCCAGTCCCGCGGCTGCGGCGCCAGCCGCGAGCTTGAGCGCGTCGCGCCTGGTGAAATCCGCTCGATTTATCGACATGATCTTCTCCTCCGGTCTCTCGATCTTACGCGTTACGCCAAGTGGCAATCCCCGTCGTATCTGGCGAGTGTCGGACCCGCTGCGTCTGCAGGTTAACGGTCACGTGCTTTTACGCCGTCCCCCGCGCGAATCGTGCGGAAGCTTGATACCGGGCCCTCGCCCGCGATTCGCCGATTCAAACGTTCGTAGTAAACGACATCCGGCATTTCCGGTGTGGCACCACCTGCGTGTCGGCATCGCATTGTCCGGACAAAGCTTACACCTGCGCCGGCGCGTTATCAAGCACGCGCATCCAGTATGGCATGAGCTTGAACGACGGGCTTTGCTTCGGATCCGAGATGGACGGGAGCCTTGGGTCCTTTACCGGGGATCCCGGTAGCGGCCATGCGCGATCTGGGGAAACACCACCGGATGCTCGACACCGACACACCCGCAATCGGCCGGCGAGACCGCCGTGGACAGCCAGCGGGCAGGTCGGCACCGCGGTCCGGTATCATCGTCGCTGCCGATCACCGCAATTGACGCGGGAAATCAGCTAATCTCTCAGCCTGCCGATTCCGGTTGCGGCCCTTGTATGGAAGCTGATACGGCACTCATGACCATTGATGATCCGGCCGCAATGACGACCGCCGCTCCGGGCAAGGGAGAATTGAAAGACTGCGTCGCGCTGGTGACCGGTGGTACACGCGGAATCGGATTCGCGGTTTGCGAGGCTTTGGCTCGCCAAGGTGCGGCGGTTGTAACCTGCGGCTCCACGCAGAGCAGCGTCGGCCGTTGCGAACAGCGTGCACGCGAGCTTGGTTTGCCGATAACGGCGCTGGTGGCTGATGTCGAGAAGGAAGACGCCGTCGATTCGATGGTCCGGGAAACCATTTCGCGCCATGGCAGGCTGAACGTCCTGGTGCCGGCCGTCGGCCGCGCCTTTCGAGGCGCGGCCACCGAAACGAGCGCCACCGATTGGGACCGCTGTCTCTCCATCAATCTGAGAGCGCCGTTCCTGATTGCCAGGGCTGCATTGCCTCACCTGATTAGATCGGGCGATAGCAGCATCGTATTCGTGTCATCCATATGGGCGGTTACCGCGACCTACCGGCGTGTCGCCTATACAGTGGCCAAGTCCGGATTGACTGACCTTGCCCGAGTACTCGCAATCGATCACGCAGTCGATGGAGTCCGCGTCAACGCGGTTGCTCCTGGCTACGTCGACACGGACTTGCTGCGCCAGTCGCTCTCGGAAATCGATCCCGGCCGACCCGTTGATCAGTTACTCGCGGCCGCGGCAGACGATCAGCCACTCAAGCGGCTATCCCGTCCGGAGGAGATTGGTGAAGTCGTTGCGTTCCTCGTCGGCCCTCACGCGCGGTGCATTACCGGACAAACTCTCGTGGTTGACAGTGGCATTACGACCAAATTTGCACTAGCCGAACGGTGGAGATGACCGTCCAGCCCATCTTGCCAATCGTTTCCACGCAAATCACTCCAGGTCGCTCCGCAAACTGCGGAGTCGGTCAGGCTGCTCACTTTTACGTGATCAAACAGCCTCAAACCTGCTCAGCATTGCGTGATAATTCACAGACATGAAACTCACGTACCAGGAAACGTCGCGCGGCGGCCTTGCGGTCAACGTCGTCGAGTGTTGATCAGGCATGCGCAAATACTCGATCTTCAGCCTTGCACGCAACGCCCTTTCCTACCACGAGAACTGGGAAACGGCATGGCGTAGTCCGGAGCCCCGCACCGAATACGATGTCGTGATCGTCGGCGGGGGCGGTCATGGTCTCGCCACTGCGTATTACCTGGCCAAGGAACACGGCATCACCAACGTCGCGGTGCTCGAAAAAGGCTGGATAGGCGGCGGTAATACCGGCCGCAACACGACGATCGTGCGCTCGAACTACCTGTGGGACGAGGCCACCCACCTCTACGAGAAGTCGCTGCAACTCTGGGAAGGACTGTCGCAGGACCTCAATTACAACGTGATGTTCAGCCAGCGCGGTGTATTGAACCTCGGCCACTCGCTGCAGGAAATGCGCGACATCGAACGCCGCGTCAACGCCAATCGCTTGAACGGTGTCGACGGCGAAGTGCTGAACACCGCCCAGGTCAAGGCCATGGTGCCGATCATCAACGACTCGCCGAACGCACGCTATCCGATTCTCGGGGCGTCGTTGCAGCGGCGGGGCGGCACGGCACGACACGATGCCGTGGCGTGGGGTTTCGCACGCGGCGCCGACTCGCGCGGCGTCGACATTATCCAGAAGTGCGAAGTCACCGGCATCCGCCGCGACCAGGGCCGCGTCGTCGGAGTCGAGACCAGCAAGGGCTTCATTCGCGCGCGCAGGGTCGGCGTTGTCACCGCCGGGAACTCGAGCGTCCTGGCGTCAATGGCCGGGCTGCGCTTTCCAATCGAAAGTCACCCCCTGCAGGCACTCGTCTCCGAGCCGATCAAGCCCGTATTGAATACCGTCATCATGTCCAACGCCGTCCATGGCTACATCAGCCAGTCGGACAAGGGCGACCTCGTGATCGGTGCCGGTATCGATTCCTACGTCGGATATGGACAGCGAGGCAGCTTTTCAGTTATCGAAGGTACCCTGGCGGCCATTGTCGAGTTGTTTCCCATCTTCAGCCGCGTGCGCATGAATCGCCAATGGGGTGGGATCGTCGACATTTGTCCCGATGCGTGCCCCATCATCGGGCTGACGCCGGTCACCGGCCTCTACTTCAACTGCGGCTGGGGGACGGGTGGATTCAAGGCCACGCCCGGATCCGGATGGGCATTCGCGCACACCATCGCACATGATCGTCCGCATGAGCTCAATGCGGCGTTCTCCCTTGAACGATTCACGACCGGGCGCCTGATCGACGAGCACGGCGCCGCCGGGGTCGCCCATTGAAACCTGCGGAATTGGAACGATGCTGATCATTGACTGCCCTTGGTGCGGGCCCCGAGAACAAACGGAATTTTCGTACGGCGGTGAAGCGCACATCGCCCGGCCGGCTGATCCCGATGCCCTCACCGACGAGCAATGGGGCGACTACCTGTTCATGCGCAAGAATCCGCGGGGGCCGCATCTGGAGCAATGGATGCACACCTACGGCTGCCGCCGATGGTTCAACGTTGAACGCGACACGGTGACCTATCGAATCGCGCGCGTGTACAAACCCGGTGAGTCGGTGCCGGAGGGTCTCTGACAATGACCGCGTTTCGATTGAATGCACCAGCACGCATCGACACCCGCAAGCCGCTGTCTTTCACGTTCAACGGCAAGCGTTATGTGGGGCAGGCGGGAGACACGCTGGCGTCCGCGTTGCTGGCGAACGGGGTGAGTGTCGTCGCAAGGAGCTGGAAATATCACCGGCCACGCGGTTTCATCGCCAGCGGCGTCGAAGAGCCCAATGGCATCGTGCAACTCGAGACCGGCGCGCACACGGTTCCCAATGCGCGTGCGACCGAAGTCGAGCTCTACGAAGGACTGACCGCGACGAGCGTGAATTGCTGGCCCAGCGTCGACCACGACTTCATGGCGATCACCGGTATTTTCGGACGCCTGATGCCGGCGGGCTTTTACTACAAGACGTTCATGTGGCCGAAAAGCCTTTGGATGAAATACGAACACTACATTCGCAAGGCTTCCGGGCTCGGGACATCGCCGAGTCAGCCGGACCCGGACCGCTATGACAAGATGAATGCACACTGCGACGTACTCGTCGTCGGTGGCGGGCCCACGGGGCTTGCCGCCGCGCTCGCCGCCGGTCGCAGCGGTGCGCGCGTGATAGTGGTCGACCAGCAGAACGAATTTGGCGGCAGCTTGCTGCAAGTGCGCCCGGCGGCGCGCAATACGAATTCGAAAGCCGCGTGCACCATCGACGGCGCAGCGCCGATGGAGTGGGTCCAGAAGTCGCTCGCCGAGCTGGCAACGATGCCCGAGGTTCGTTTGTTGCGGCGCAGCACGGTGTTCGGCTACCACGACCAAAACTTCCTGACGATCAATCAGCGACGTTGCGAGCACCTGCGTCCTGACGATCGCGTCGGCACTCGCGAGCGCGTCTGGCGCGTGCGTGCGAAGCAGGTGGTACTGGCGACCGGCGCCATGGAGCGTCCGTTCGTTTTCTGCAACAACGATCGGCCGGGAGTCATGCTCGCCTCCGCGGTGTCGGCCTACACGAATCGATATGCGGTCCGTCTCGGCGCGCGCGCGGTCATTTTTACCAACAACGACAGCGCCTACCAGACGGCGCTGGATCTCGCCGAGGCAGGCATTGCCGTTGTGGCCATCGTCGATCCGCGCAGTGCGCCCCGCGGCAATCTGCCGATGCAGGCGCGCAGCGCCGGCATCACCATCATCGACAATGCCGTGGTCGTGAATGTCCACGGCACGAAGCGGGTGGCCGCCGTCGACGTGATGGCGCTTGACGCCGGAGGCAAACAAGTCACCGGTCCCGTCAAAACGATCGCCTGCGATCTCGTCGCCCTATCTGGCGGCTGGAGCCCGGCGGTGCACCTGCACGCCCAGTCAGGCGGCAGGCCTCGCTTTGACGAGGCCCGCTTGTGCTTCGTGCCGGCCGATTCCGTGCAGGCGGAGCGATCGGCCGGTGCATGCAACGGCGTCTTCCAGCTTTATGCATGCATCGCGGAAGGTCACGCCGGCGGGTCCGAAGCCGCGTGCCTCGCCGGGTTCGTCCAGCCGCAAGCGATGACGTCGCCGGCGGTGACGGTGGCATCAGAAGAGCCGCCGAGGGCGTTGTGGATCGTACCGTCGACCGAGCCGGGTAACCGCGGACCGAAGCAGTTCGTCGATCTGCAGAACGATGTCACCGCCTCCGACATCGTATTGGCCGCGAGAGAAGGATACCGCTCCATCGAGCACGTCAAGCGCTACACCGCATTGGGCTTCGGCACCGAGCAGGGCAAGCTCGGAAACATCAACGGAATGGCCATTCTCGCCGGCACGCTGGGTCAGGATATTGCGAGCACCGGCACGACCACCTTCCGGCCCAATTACACGCCAGTCACGTTTGGCGCTATCGCCGGCCGCGATCTGGGTGACATGTTCGAACCCATTCGCAAGACAGCGCTACATCAATGGCACGAGGAACACGGCGCTCGTTTCGAAAACGTCGGACAGTGGAAACGTCCCTGGTACTACCCCAAGCTGGACGAGACCATGCACGACGCGGTGAATCGCGAGTGTCTCGCCACGCGCAACGGCGTCGGCATCATGGATGCGTCCACGCTGGGCAAGATTGACATCCAGGGACCGGATGCCGCGACCTTTCTCAATTGGGTTTACACGAATGCCTGGTCGAAGCTCGCGGTCGGACGTTCCCGTTATGGCCTGATGCTCGATGAAAACGGCATGGCAATGGATGACGGCGTCACCACGCGGCTGGCTGAACATCACTATCTGATGACGACCACGACCGGCGGTGCGGCGCGCGTGATGGCCTGGCTCGAGCGCTGGCTGCAGACCGAATGGCCGCATCTGCGCGTGTACCTGACTTCGGTCACCGACCACTGGGCGACATGCGCCGTCGTCGGTCCGGACAGCCGCAAGGTGGTGCAGGCGACCTGCACGGATATCGACTTCTCGCCGGAGGCGTTTCCCTTCATGGCCAGCCACGAAGGCACCGTCGCTAGTGTCGCGGCGCGGGTGGTGCGGATCAGCTTTTCGGGCGAACTGGCCTTCGAGATCAACGTGTCGGCCAACGATGTACGACATGTGTGGGAAGCGCTGATGATGGCGGGCGAGCCTTACGGCATCACGCCCTACGGCACCGAGGCGATGCATATTCTTCGCGCGGAAAAAGGGTTCATCATCGTCGGTCAGGATACCGACGGTTCGGTCACACCGAACGACCTCGGAATGCAGTGGATCGTCGCCAAGGGCAAAGACTTCATCGGCCGCCGCTCACTGACGCGCTCCGACACGATGCGCGAGGGACGCAAGCAACTGGTCGGGCTTCTTACCGAGGATCCCGCCGCGGTGCTGCCGGAAGGTGGCCAGATCGTCGAACATGCCGGTGCTGCGTTGCCCGTACCGATGCTCGGGCATGTGACTTCCAGTTACTTCAGCGCCAACCTCAACCGCTCCATCGCGCTCGCTCTGGTCAAGGACGGCAGCCGGCGCGCCGGCGAAACCGTGGAAATCCCGCTGGCCACGGGGAAGGCAATCCGAGCGGTCATCTCGACCACGGTGTTCGTCGATCCCGACGGAGCGAAGCAAAATGTCTGAGTCCGAAGGCACGCTGCGAGAGAGTCCACTCGCCCGCTACGCGATGGAAGCACGCGCGACGAACCCGGTCGCCGACGCCGGCATCGTTTCTGCCGAACGGGCCTTCCTCGGGCATATCAACGTGCGCGGCAGGGTTGACGATCCCCGCTTCGCCGCCGCGGTGGCGAGCGTCATCGGCATCAACGTGCCGGAGAGGCCGAATACTGTGACCCTTGGCAGCGACAGCACCGTGTATTGGCTGGGGCCCGACGAATGGCTGATCATCACGCCCGGTGGACGGGGGGCCGCCGTTGCGCGCGATCTGCGCACAGCGCTGTCCGGTTGCATGGCAGCCGTGACTGAAGTCAGCGGCGGTCAGACCGTGATTGCGCTTGGCGGAAGGTCGGTGCGCGATCTGCTGGCCAAGGGATGCCCGCTCGACCTCCACCCACGGGCATTCGGCGTCGGCCGCTGTGCGCAGAGCCATCTCGCCAAAGCACCGATTCTCATTCGTCAGGTGGATGACATACCATCGTTCGAGATCATCGTTCGTCGAAGCTTTGCCGATTATCTCTGGTGTTGGCTGCTAGACGCAGCAGCAGAATTTGGACATCACATCGAAACATGTGGAGAGACCTCCAAGGCACGAAATGCCGCAGCATAGATGTGGCACGAAATCCTGACCCGCCGCAAGGAACGAGCCTACTATGACCGCGAAGATTAAGCGTCCCAAGTTCAAGTCTGAAGCGCAGGAGCGTGCGTTCTCGTTCGGGTCAAGTCAAAGAGCGTGATGGATTTGGCCGGAGTGCTGCGCAGGAAGGGGGCAAGCTGGTTGCCATCAGGCGTCTGTCGCGCTGATGCTGGGTCTCGATACCAATGTGCTGGTCCACTTCCTCGTTCGCGATCACAAAGCGCAGTTCGAGCGCGCGTAGCGCCTGATCAAGCGCGAGGTCGCCGCCATGCGCAAGGTGTTGATCAGCTTGCTCGTACTGCTCGAGGCCGAGTGGGTACTTCGCAGTCGATACGGGCGGCAGAAGCTGGAGATCATGGATGCGATTGGGGGACTGCTCGACACCACCGAGACCGAGTTCGAGGATGAATCTGCGATCGACGAGGCGCGCTACCACTGGAAGGATAGTAATGCCGACTTCGCGGATTGCCTGGTATGCGCGCATTACCGCAGGCTGGGACGCCGCGGGATGGCTACTTTCGATGCAAGGGCATTCAAGTTGCCGGGTTTCGTGGCAATCGGATAGATTCGGGCCGCGACCGCGCCGTGCCAGAGTCGGGGATCCTTTCCATCCGCAGGGCGGCAGCGGTGGCTCCAATTGGCCATGGTTCGGGCGCATGTGCTGATCGACCAAGCGCTTCGCAAGGCCGGCGCGATCAGCCCAAGTAGCCGCGCAGACTGGCGGGCGCCCTGGAGGAAGAGGAAATTTTCCGGGAGTCGCTAAGGCGAGGCTCTTCGGGTGCTCGTGCTGGAGACACTTCCGGCGCGCTCACCTGTCCGGTTCTGGCCGCCGGAGGACGAGTTGCAGCCCACACTTCGGTGACGCAAACGCCTGCCTGCAAATCACAGGATCGTACGGGGGGGCGCTGCGGCTGACACCGCAGTCTTCCCTGGGCCGAGCCTTTGTCGAAGCGAGGCGTCGCCCGGCGTATCGTGCCCTGCGGATGCCGATCGGCGATGCCTGCCGCTCAGTCAGTGTGTACCCCGGCGTCGTGGAAGGCGGAACAGCATCCAGCCAAGGGCCACAAGCGCGACGGAAGTCGTGGCGGTAAGCATCCAAAGCGTGTCGTGTTGCGTGAGAAGCCCGCTCAGCACGGGGCCCAAGAAAACACCCGCGTCCACGCCGGTTCGATACAGCGCGGTACGCCATGAGGCGCCTGCCAGCACGGGATTGCCGCAGGCCAGAAAAATTGCATCGTGCAGCTCTTCGTTGGTGCGGAAGATCGCCCGCCACTACCCAGAGAATAACTGCATGCGCAAACGACTTACGGAACGCGACATTGAACGTGCGCTCCCGGGTTCCGGCGATCGGCTTTCGCCCTCAGGTCGCGTAAGCTTCCCCGTCTTGTAGACAGTTCTAAACTGGAATTTCCGCCGCGAGCAAGCGCTCGCGATAGCGCGCTGGGGGCAGGCTTCCCAGCGCGTCATGCGGTCTGATTTCGTTGTATTGCTCGAGCCAATCGGCAGTGATTTCCCGTACGTCTTCCAGCGAATTGAATAGGTAGGCACTCAAGACTTCCTCTCGATAGGTCCGATTGAAACGCTCGATGTAGGCGTTCTGGTCGGGCTTGCCCGGCTGGATGAAACGCAGTTCGATGTCCTGCTCCTTGCACCAGGTGGTGAATGCCTCGCTGGTCAATTCAGGTCCGTTGTCGCAACGAATCGCGCGGGGGCGACCATGCAAATCGATCAACCGCGCCACGAACCGGATCACGCGCAGCGCAGGGATGCTGCCCGCGATGTCGATTCCCAACGCGCCACGGTTGGCCTCGTCGATCACATTCAAGGTCCGAAACACCCGTCCTTCATACAAGGTGTCGTGCATGAAATCCAATGCCCACACCGCATTCATCACCGGCTCCACCCACATCGATTGGCGTTCCCGCTTGGGCAGTTGCCGTTTCGCCCGCCGCGGCAAGTTGAGCTTCATGCGGCAATACACCCGATGCACCCGCTTGTGATTCCACGGATGCCCCAGATTGTGAATCCGGTCATAGCATTTCCAGAAGCCCCAGCGGATGCGCTCGGCCAACGCCGCATTGATCGCGGCGATCACCTCGGCGTCACGCTCCGCCCAGTTCGTCCCCGGCTTGTAGTACGCCGCCCGCGACAGCCGGGCTACCTGGCAAGCGCGCGATACCGACAGACCTTTCTCCTCGGTCATGATCCGGATCGCCTCGCGCTTGGCCGGCGGCGTCAAAGTTTTCGGCTTAGTACCTCCTTGATCGCCGAGTTCTCCAGCGCCA
>Ga0105046_10003107_pt1 | contig 26287 bp, 24 predicted proteins | sample MAT03_FD_78385 | JGI IMG/M metagenome (GOLD analysis project Ga0105046, IMG submission 78385) | Freshwater microbial communities from Lake Fryxell liftoff mats and glacier meltwater in Antarctica - MAT-03 (megahit assembly) | ecosystem: Environmental > Aquatic > Freshwater > Ice > Liftoff...
CTGGTAGGTCAGGATGAGTTCGCGGCGGCCGCGGGGCTGATTGGGAGGAGCGTCGCGGGGCTTGATGAAACTTCGGCGCGCGTGACGGGCGTTGTGTCGTCGGTCTCGCGGACGAGCGAGGGCGCGGTGATGACGCTGGCGGATGGGGCGCGCGTCGCGTTCTCGGATCTGGACACGATTCGCGAGGCGAAGGCTGCTGAGGAGGGGGCGGGGGGTAAGACGCCATGACCATTGGTCCACTTGCTCCTTTGGGCCTTGCTCAGAGCCTGCTCTCGCGCCTTGCGGGCGCGGTTCGACCCAGCGGCGTGCCGGACCGGGCCGGGCCTGCGGTTGCGCCGATTGAAGGACGATCGTTCAAGGATTTGCTGGCGCAGGCTGGATCGGGCGCGATCCACAGCGGGCTTCCCGTGACGGTGTCTAAGGCGAGTGGGGTGTCTCTGACGAACGAGCAGCTCGGGCGGCTTCAGGTCGCGGCGGATGCGGCGGACGCGGCGGGGGCGAGCAGGGCGCTGGTGCTGATTGATGGTGTGGCGCTGGAGATGGATGTGCAGTCGCGGACAATTCTCTCGAAGATCGATGCGTCGAAGCCTGGTGTTCGCGCCGGGTTTGATGCGGTGCTGACGGTGCCGGGTGAGGGGAGCAGCGCCGGGGCGGGAACGCTCGGGCCGCCGCCGTCGCCGCCGGGTGGGCTGGCGGCGATCCTGGCTGGTGGAACGAGCTGAGATGTCGCTGGGCGTTGTGCGAGCGCGTCTTGATTGATTGCGAGTTGATTCGAGGTTCAAGGATCCAACATGCCCTCCACTACGGCGCTCTTTACCGCGATGACCGGGCTCAATGCCAACGCGCGGCAGATTGATGTTGTCGGCAACAACGTCGCGAACACGAACACGACGGCGTTCAAGTCGTCGCGACTCTCGTTCAGCACGATGTTCTCGCGGACGATCACGGCTGGCACGGCGCCGGCCGACACGACGGGCGGCACGAATCCGTATCAGATTGGGTTGGGTGTCCGGACGGCGGGAACGCAGGTGAACACGCAGCAGGGCACGATCAGTCCGACGGGAGACAATCGCGATCTCGCGGTTGATGGCCGCGGGTTCTTTGTGGTTGAGCGCGGCACCGAGCGGCTGTACACGCGAGCGGGCGCGTTCCGCCAGAACTCTGAGGGCGTGCTCACGACGATCTCGGGCGAGCGCGTGCAGGGGTATGGCGTTGATCAGAACTTCAACATTGCGCCCGGGCAGCTCACGAGCATCTCGATTCCGGTGGGCGGGCTCTCGATCGCGGAAGCGACCAACGAGGTGCGGCTGCGCGGCAACCTGAATGCGGAGGGCGCGCTGCCGACGCAGGGTTCGCTGATTCGGCTTGGGACATCGACGACGCAGGGCCTGATTGCGATTCCGAGCGCGGCGCTGGCAGCGCCGAACGTGATCGATTCCACGACGCGGCTGATCGACATCGAGGATCCGGCTCGGCCTGGCTCGGGCGTTTCGATGCTGACGGCGGGGCAGAGCATCAGGCTTCGCGGCGCGGAGAAGGGAACGGGGATTCTGCCGCAGGCCACGCTGGGTGTTGATGGGTCCACGACCATCGCCGATCTGACGACGTTCTTGAGCGAGGCGCTGGGAATCAGCACGGGGACGGGCACGAACCCGGACGGGCGCACGCCGGGAGTTTTGATCGATCCTGCGACGGGGCTGATCTCGATTGTCGGAAACACGGGCACGGTGAATGACATCACGCTCGAGAACACGAGCCTGGTCCTGCTGGACTCGGCTGGAAGCGTGGTTGGAAGTCCGTTCGTGCAGACGCGGCTAGCTTCGGCCGATGGCGAGTCGATCCAGACGAACTTCACGGCCTTTGACTCGCTTGGGAGCCAGGTCGCGGTGAGCGTGTCGATGGTGCTGGACTCACGCTCGGCCAATGGCGGGACGACGTGGCGATACTTCGTTGAATCCCCTGACAATGCTGGAGTTCCCACGCAGGTGGGGACGGGCACGTTCTCCTTTGACTCTTTTGGACAGCCACTCTCGACGGAGCCTGTCTCGATCACGATTGATCGCACGGGAACGGGCGCGATCACGCCGATGGTCTTTCGCCTGAGCTTCGCAACGCCCAGCGGCGGAATGACGGCCTATGCCGACCTTGAGCCTGCGATGGCGGTTGGATTTCGAGATGGCGTTCCGTTCGGAACGCTCTCCTCGTTCGGCATTGGCGCAGACGGCGTCATCACCGGCACCTTCTCTAATAGTCGGACGCGGCCGCTGGGGCAGATCGTGCTTGCGACCTTCCCGAACGCGGAGGGGCTGCAGGAGGCGGGGAGCAATCTCTGGCAGTTGGCGCCCAATAGCGGACCCGCGGCGATCGGTGCTCCGGGCACGCTCGGCTCGGGGCAGATCTCAGCGGGCGCGCTGGAGCTGAGCAATGTGGATCTGGGCGAGGAGTTCATTCGCCTCGTGCTCTCTTCGACTGGATACTCGGCGAACTCGCGCGTGATCCGTACGACCGATGAGCTGATGCAGCAGTTGCTGGTGCTGGGTCGTTAGCGGGTGGGGTGGCGTGTGAGGTGGTGGGTGAACGGTTCGATGGTGGAGGAGCTGCTCACCTGCGCCTCTTCGTGGTGCTGGTTTGACGCTGTCGAGGGGTGCCGCATTCGCGGCTGTCTCCGCGATTCACCCCGATGGCTCGTTCCGCGATGTCAGCGGCGGTTGGTTTGGGCTTTGGGTTGCGGCTCCTCGAGTGCGGCTTGGTTTGTGATTCAAGTTGGTAGGACCGAGAACCGATCTCTTTCGGCCTTGGGATCTTGACGGCGTCGCCGCGGAGTTCTTGCATGTCCAGCCAACCTCCTCTTGTTTCGGATCTGCTGCTCGCACTTGCCGTCATTGGCGGGGCCGCGGCGTGTGCGCTGGCGTCGCTCGCTGCGGCGCAGCGGTTTCGATTGGATGAGGTGGTGCTTCGGCTGCATGGGCGACTGCCTCTGGGTGTTGCTCAGGCGACGCCGATGGTGTCGCCGCTGATTGCGACGGGGCTGCTTGCGGGCGCGACACTGACGGGGCTGGGTCTGATGCCTGTGGGACCGATGCCGGTTCTGGCGGGGCTCTTCGCGTTTGGCGGCTTTCTTGCGATCGCGTTGACGCCTCAGCGACCGGCGGCCGCGACTCGGCCGGCGGTGATCGTGAAGCCCAAGGGGCAGGTTGCGATCAGCAAGGCGGCATAACGGAAGCACAACGAGGTCCGAGAAGGGTGAAGCTCGCCCGCGCAACCCGCGTGCGTCGGCGCGGCGTACATCGTGCGCGGTCGATGGATGGGCTGCGGCAACGCTGACCGATGATCGTGCCGATTCACCCACGCGACCGCGGCGTTTCCGCCGCACGTGTGGAGTGAGCCATGTCCGACGACAAGAAGAAAGAAGCCAAGCCCGCCGAGCCTGCCGCGAAGGATGGGGACGCCGCGCCGAAGAAAGGCGGGCTGCCGATCAAGATGCTGGGCATTGTCGGTGCGATCATGGTGGTGCAGGGGATTGGCGTGTACATGCTGGCCAAGAGCACGGGCCCGCAGGCCGCATCGGCCGCGGAGGCGCATCTTCCGCACGCGGATCAGGCCGACCGTGAGGAGACGATCGAGCTCTCGATCGTGGAGGATCGCTTCCAGAACATGCAGACGGGGCGGGTATGGATCTGGGATGTTGAGATCGTGCTGAAGGTGCGTTCGAAGAACGAGGAGGCGGTGAGCAAGGTGCTCGAGGGCCGCGCAGCGGAGATCACCGAGGGAATCTCGATGATCTTCCGGCGAGCCCAGCACACCCACCTGCGGGAGGCGGGGCTTGAAACGCTGAACCGCCAGCTGCTCGCGTTTCTCGATGGGGTCTTTGGCAAGGACGCGGACAACAAGAGCCGCATCGAGCGCGTGGTGATCCCCAAGTGCAAGGGCTTCCCGGCGGAGTGAGTGTCCGGCACGGATGCGCAAGTCTTGCGCCGCGACAGGGGCGGAGAGCACTCCATGCGCGGAATGTGTCGATCCATGCGCACGCTGTCCGATCCTTTGGACGATGCCCGGCGGAGCGCGGGCGAAATCATGTGAAAGGGGCCAGGATGGCCGACGACTCAACGCAAGGCGCAGCACCCAACTCGCAACCGACCCCCGACGAGATCGCCCAGGAGGCGCTCGCGGCGGCGCGCGATGCGATCGATGGACTCAACGATCTGACTTCGGCGGCGGCGGCGACGCCCGCCGCGGGCGCGGCTGGCACGCCGCTGGACCTGCCCGCGTTCAAGGCGGTGGAGAGCGCGGATCCGCCGCGGGCTATCGACCTGTTGGCGGATGTCAATCTCCATGTGACCATCGAGCTTGGGCGCACGCGCATGCTCGTGGAGGATGTGCTGAAGCTTGGTGAGGGCGTGGTGGTGGAGCTCGACAAGCTGGCGGGCGATCCGGTTGATGTGTATGTGAATGACCGGCACGTGGCGCGAGGCGAGATCCTTGTGCTGAACGACAACTTCTGCGTCCGCATCAATGAGATTCTGGCGCCGCCGGTTGAGGTGGCCAAGCGCAGCGCGTAGCGGGGCACGTCGAGAGTGATCTGTGAGAGCCCGACGCGGAGCGTCGGACAAAGAGAGGCCAGGAAGGCCGCGTGGGGAAGAGAAGCGTTCCAACCTGGGTCGGTCGCGCGTGCCGCGGGATGCGGGCGCTGTCGCTCGTTTCGGTTTTGGCGCTGAGTGCTCGCGCGATGGGCGACGGGATTGGGCCTGCGCTGCCTGATGTTCCTGTGCGTGCTGGCGCGCCTGAGGTAGCGGCTCATGGTGCTGCAAGCGTTGCTGCTCCGGGTTTGCTTGTCCAGCCTGCGACGACGCGCGAGGTCGAGGCGCGTGCGTCGAAGCCTGCGATTGAATCGACGCCGCTGGGAATTCCGGAACGATCGGCTTCTCGCGATGGCGCGGGGAGGGTTCGGCCGCTGGCGGAGAGCGAGCCTGCGCCGAGCTCGTTTGCGTATGCGCGAACGCTTGGGGCGCTTGGGCTTGTTGTGGTGCTCATCATCGCGCTGGCAATTGTGGCGCGGCGACTGGCGCGGCGTGGCGGGCTCATGGCCCAGCTTGGTGCGGGCGGGCGAGCACCTTCGGGCGTGCTGGAGGTGCTGGGCCGCTTCCCGGCGGGGCGCGGTTGCACGCTCGTGCTTCTCAAGCTTGATCGGCGCGTGCTGCTGGTGTGCCAGACGAGCGGCAAGGGTCTGATGGGTGCGCACGCGATGTCCACGCTGTGCGAGATCACAGAGCCCGAGCAGGTGGCGTCGATCTTGGTCAAGACGCGCGATGAACAGGGTGAGTCGATGGCGCGTCGTTTTCAGGCGGTGCTTGCGGGGGCTGATGAGCGAACCGGGCGCGACCTTGGCGACGACGTTTATGAGACTTCGGGCTCTGCGAAGTTGGCGCGTGACGTGCGTGATGTGCGTGATGTGAGAGACGTGCGGCATGTCGGGCCAGCGCAGCCAATGGCGGCGCGCGTGGTCAAGCCCCGTGTGGTGGTGGCGCAGAAGCAGGGTGCGCCGATCGGTGTTGTGAGGACTGCGGCGCAGGCCGCTCCCGCGGCGTCGAGGCCGAGCGCCGAGGGTCCGACGCCAGCGATTGATCGCGTTCGTGGCCGCGTCGCGGCGATGCGCTCGGCGAAGGCCGTCCCGGCGTGGGAGGTACGGGCGTGATGGCGTGCTCGAATTCAAACTCGATGCGCGTGCTCCGCACACTGCTGATCGCCTCGGCGGTCGTTGCGTTGCTTTGCGTGCTCCTTGCAACTGGACCTCGTGCGAGTGCGCAGGGGCTTGGGCCGCCGCTGCCTGGGCCGCGGCCGACGACACCCAGTCGCTTGCTACCTCCTGAGATGTTCGCCCCTGGCTTTGATGACGCGGCCGGGGCGAGAACCGGGATCAATCCGCTCGAAGTTCTCGCTGGCGCGGCGGGCGCACTCCCGGGCGGGGCGCCGACGAATGCGGGTGACTCGGGCCGGTCTGGCACGCGGGCCGGGCTCTCGACCGCGATCAACATTCTTGTGGTTCTGACGGTGGTCTCGCTTGCGCCGTCCGTCATGCTCATGACGACGTGCTTTGTGCGGATCCTGATTGTGCTGGGGCTGCTAAGGCAGGCGTTGGGCACGGCCACGGTGCCGCCGACGCAGGTGATCACGGCGCTGGCGATCTTCATGACGCTCATGGTGATGGCGCCGACGATCGACCGCATCAACACGGAGGCGATCGAGCCGTATCGCCAGGGGACGGTCGAGACGTACGACGAGCTCTGGGCCTTGGGCAAGCAGCCGGTACGCGACTTCATGTTTGCGCAGATCGAGGCCACGGGGAACTGGTCAAGCCTCTACATGATGATGGAGTACCGGGGCACCGACACGAGCCGCCCCGACCAGCTCACGCGCGAGAACGTGGACATGGTGACGCTGGTTCCGGCGTACATGCTCAGCGAGCTGAAGGTGGCGTTTTTGATGGGGTTTCGCGTGTACTTGCCGTTCCTGGTGATCGACATGGTGATCTCGACCATGCTGATCTCCATGAGCATGATGATGCTGCCGCCGGTCCTGATCTCGCTGCCGTTCAAACTATTGCTCTTTATTCTCGTCGATGGCTGGACGCTGGTTGTCGCGGGGCTGATGCACAGCTTTGCGCAGCCGGTTGGGCTTGATGGTGTTGCGATGGGGGGAACGCTGCCGCTGCTTGGGATCGGAGGGGGCGGGCCGGATCCGAGTGCATTCCTTGTCGCGGCCTTCCAGGAGGCGCGGCCGTGGGCGGCGCTGGGCAGCGGCTGACGAGTCCAGCATCATGATCCCTTCACCTCACCTGCGTATGGACGCGATTGATCAGGCAGAAGAGTCCCGCAACACCGAGCAGCCATGTCGAACGAAGCCGCACTCGAACTCGTCCGCACCGCCCTGTTGATCACACTCAAGATCGCGGGCCCGATCCTCGCTGCGGGGCTTGTGGTGGGGCTGATCATCTCGATCGTGCAGTCCGTCACGAGCATCCAGGACCAGACGCTCTCGTTTGTTCCCAAGATCGCTGTGATGCTGATTGCGACGATCCTCCTCGTGCCGTGGATCGCGGAGCGACTGATTGAGTATGCCACGGAGCTGCTGAGCCTGAGTTAGTTGGTCGCACTTGTCCTTCCAGCTTTGATCACTATGCCATCCGACGCTGCCATCACGATCCTTCTGTCTCACACGGTGCCGTGGATGCTGGTGTTGGTGCGCATCTCAGGGATCTTCATCGCGGCGCCGATGATCGGGAGCTTGGCGATACCGATGCGATTCCGGGTGCTGATGGCGGTTGCGATGTCTGCGGCGGCGTATCCGGCGCTGGCGACGACGGTATCCGTTGGTGCGCCAGAGATTGTGGATGTTGTGGCGCTGCTGCCGCTGGTGCTGACGGAGCTGCTCATCGGCTTCTCGATCGGCGCGATCGCTTCGCTGCCGCTGCTGGCGATGGAGGCCAGCGGCGTGATCATGGGGCAGTCGATCGGCTTCGGCCTTGCGCGTGTGTACAACCCCGAGTCTGATACCGATACGGATCTGCTCGGCCAGCTCCTCTTCTACATCGCGTCTGGGCTGTTTTTCGCGATGGGCGGGCTGGAGTTGCTGTTCACGACGTTGCTTTCAACCTTTTCGCGCGTGCCCCCCGGGAGCTTTACGACGAGGATGGTCCCGCTGGAGATGTTCGTCCAGGTGATGTCGAGCGGGTTTGAGCTGGCGCTGCGTGTGGCGATGCCGGTAGTGGGAATTGTGCTGCTGATTGCTCTGGTGCTTGGCGCTGTGAGCAAGACGATGCCGCAGATCAACGTCATGAGCGTTGGGTTCACGATCAAGATGTTGGCGGGGCTGACGATGCTCGCGACGGCACTTTATGTCGTGGGCGATGCCGTTGAGGCCGAGGTGAAGCAGACGCTCGCGATGATCACGGACTGGACTGGTTCGCTGGGCGGGGAGGTGCGATAGATGGACGACGACATGGGCGAGAAGTCTGAAGCGCCGACGCCGCGGCGCCTCTCTGAGGCACGCCAGAAGGGACAGATTCCCAAGAGTACGGACCTCTCCGCGGCGGTTGATCTGATCGGTGCCACCATCGTGATTGCCTTCTTTGGATTCTCCACGCTCGGGCTGATGGGTGGCGCGCTTCGCCGCGTGCTGAACTTTGATGATGCGATCCTGAACTCTCAGGAGGCCACCGGGCTGCTGTGGGAGCTGGTCTTCCGAGGGCTGCTCGTGATGACGCCGATCCTTCTCGTCATGGCGGGCGTTGCGCTGGTTGCACAGCTGATGCAGGTGGGGCTGCTGCTGAATCCAGACGCGATCTCGCTGAAGTTTGAGAAGCTCGATCCTGTGAAGGGCGTCCAGAACCAGCTCAGCCGCAAGAACCTCGTCAAGAGCATTCTCAACACGATGAAGCTGTCGATCGTGCTGCTGGTGGGCTGGTTCTTCGTGCGTGCGAATGCCAACGAGCTTGCGGCACTGCCAGCGCTTCCAGCGCTGGCGGGGATGGGGGTCCTTGGTTACCTCGCGGCGGAACTCGCGGCGTGGATCCTGGCGATGCTGCTGATCTTGGGTGTGGCCGACTACCTCTTCCAGCGTTGGCAGCATACGCAGGATCTCAAGATGACCAAGGACCAGGTCAAGGACGAGCGGCGCAGCATGGACGGCGATCCGCTGATGAAGGCCAAGCGCGTTCGGCTCGGGCGGCAGATGGCGATGCAGCGCGTGGGTCAGCAGGTGCCCAAGGCCGACGTCATCGTCACCAACCCGACGCACTACGCGGTGGCGATCCGGTACGACGAGGCGAACATGAGGGCGCCGCGCGTGGTGGCGAAGGGCGTTGACTTCATGGCCCAGCGCATCCGCCAGGTCGGCATGATCCACAAGGTCCCGATCGTGGAGCGGCCGCCACTCGCACGCGCGCTGCACGCATCGATTCAGGAAGGGCAGGAGATCTCGCCCGAGTTTTATGAGGCTGTCGCGGAAGTGTTGGCGTTCGTCTACCGGTTGGAAAAAGAAGCGGCGGCGTGAGGGGCAGGAAAGCGAGCAGGCAGGCAGCGATGCAGCGATGCAGGGACGAGCTGATTCAGTGGCGAAGCGAAGTAGTGATGATGTGAAGAGGGGGTGCCCGTCGGAGCCGACGTCTTTCCGAATGCCGAATGCCGAATGCCGAATGCCCAATCTCAAGTGCCTCCCCAGTGCCTAGTTCCCAGTGCCTTCAACAATGCCTACTAAGTCAGCAACCTCCATCCCGTCGTGGCTCCTGAAGCTCAAGGAGTATCGGGGCTACATCGTTCCCATCGGCTTTGTGCTGATGATGGCGGTGCTGCTGGTGCCGATGCCGCCGGCGATGATGGACGTCTTGATCGTCCTGAACATCAGCCTCTCGCTGGTGATCCTGCTGACGACGATCTACATGGAGCGGCCGCTGGACTTCTCAGTCTTTCCGTCGCTGCTGCTGGCGACGACGCTCTTCAGGCTGGTCCTGAACGTCGCGAGCACCCGGCTGATCCTGACCGCAGACGCGAGCACGCCCGAGGAGGCGGCATCGGTGGCGGGCCATGTCATCATGGCCTTTGGCAACTTTGTGGCAGGCGATTCGCTCTTTGTCGGTGTTGTGATCTTCCTCATCATGGTCATCATCCAGTTCCTGGTGATCACCAAGGGCGCGACACGAATCTCCGAGGTCGCGGCACGATTCACGCTGGATGCCATGCCCGGCAAGCAGATGGCCATCGATGCCGACCTCAACGCCGGCTCGATCAACGAGAAGGAAGCCAGTCGCCGTCGCGAAGAGATCTCGCAAGAGGCCGACTTCTTCGGCGCGATGGACGGTGCCAGCAAGTTCGTGCGAGGCGACGCCATCGCCGGCCTCATCATCACCATGGTCAACGTTGTTGGCGGCTTTGCGGTTGGCATCCTCGTACGCGGCTGGGAGGTGGGCCAAACTGCGGATGTCTTCACTCGCCTCTCGATCGGCGATGGCCTCTCATCGCAGATTCCATCGTTCGTCATCGCGATCGCCTCGGCCCTCATCGTCACGCGCAGCGGCAGCAAGGAGCAGCTCGGCACCGAGCTCGCCGACCAGGTCTCGAGCCAGCCCAAGGGCCTGCTCATCACTGCGGTCTTTCTTGTGGTGATGGCGCTGACCCCGCTGCCGACCATTCCACTCCTCGTGACGGCGCTGGCGCTCGCGGGCGTGGCGCTCGCGATGCAGGCGGCGACACGTCGGGAGGTTGCCCAGAAGTCTGTCACCACCGCCGCTGCTGCGGCACCCAAGCCCGATCTCGCGCCACCGATCGAGCAGTTGCTCAAGGTCGACACGCTGGAGCTCGAGGTGGGGTATGGCCTTGTCCAGCTCGTGGATGTGTCGCAAGGTGGAGATCTTCTGGAGCGCATTGCCTCGGTGCGGCGTCAGCTCGCGGTCGAGCTTGGCCTGGTCATGCCTCCGGTGCGCATCCGCGACAACATGCAGCTTTCCTCGAGCGAGTATCGCGTCAAGATCCGCGGCAATGCCGTGGCGCAGGGGTTCGTCAGAACGGGGAAGCTCCTCGCGATGGACTCGGGGCTTGTCTCAGGACCGATCGATGGCGAGAAGACCAAAGAGCCCGCCTTCGGCCTGGACGCGTGGTGGATCGAGGCCAGCGCCCGCCCGCGCGCCGAGACGCTGAACTACACCGTGGTCGATCCGACCTCGGTCCTCGCGACGCACATCACCGAGATTGTTCGCAAGCACGCCGAGGAGCTGCTGACGCGCGACGAGGTGAGCAACCTGCTCGAGCAGGTTAAGCAGAAGAGCCCCAAGCTCGTGGAGGAGGTCGTTCCGACGATCATCCGTGCCGCGGACTTGCAGAAGCTGCTCCAGAATCTCTTGCGCGAGCGAGTCCCGATCCGAGACCTTGAGGCGATCCTCGAAACTCTCGCGGACTGGGGCACCAAGACCAAGGACCTGGATGTTCTGACCGAGTACGTGCGTCATGCGCTGCGTCGCACGATCTGCCAGCAGTATGCCGGAGTCTCGCAAGAGTCTGGGAGAGCGAAGCTCCTCTGCGCCACGCTGGATCCCGCGCTCGAGGACCAGGTCAACGCGTACATCGACCGCGGCCCCGCGGGGACGGTGGTCAACATGCCCTCGCGCCTGGCGTCGCGTATCGCGGACCAGATCAAGTTTGCGTTGCAGCCGGTGATTGCGCGCGGCGCGAGTCCTGTGGTGATTGCCTCGCCCCAGGTTCGCTCGGTCGTGCGCCAGATTCTTGAGCCGCACGTGCCCGGGGTTGCGGTCCTGGGATACAACGAGGTGGTGGGGGGGCTTGATGTAGAATCGCTCGCGCTCGCGACGCTCCCGGCGGACGCGATGGCCGACGCGGCGTAGGGGCATCTCTCTCTAATGACACGGCGTGCGCTTCACTCATTGGAATCTCGCCACACGCTGGCAAATCCTGATACACTCCGCGCCGGACGAGCAGGACGCTCGCCACGACAGATCGAAAGGCCACGGAAGGCGTCATGAACCTCAAGACATTCTCGGGTGAGTCGATGGGTGAGGCACTCTCCCAGGTCAAGAGAGACCTGGGCAAGGATGCTGTCATTCTTCATACCCGCACCTATCGCGTCGGCGGTGTTCTCGGCGTCGGCGGCCGCCAGATGGTCGAGATCACCGCTTCGGATCAGGCCACATCGCGTGGCCCAACCATCCGCGATCGCGTGCCGTCGCGGACGCAAGCACTCGCCCCGACACTCGCCCCGTCACTTGCTCAGTCACGCGACCCGGCATCGATGCAGTCACAGGCCAGCGACCGCTTCCAGCCCGCCACCTTCACGCGCGCCAGCACCGTCGTCGGTGGGCCCATCGATCCGGCGCGACTGGCGGCCCAAGAGCCGGGCCGGACCGATCCGCAGCCATTCACCGGCGCGCGTCCCGCGTCCAAGATTTCGAATCTTGCCGTCAAGGTTGAGATGGCCCCCGCGTCTGAAGCCGCGGCGATGTCGCTGCGTGAGGAGCTTGATTCGATCAAGCGCCTGGTTGGGCAAGTGCTGGAGGTTGCGCGGCGTCCCGCCAGCCAGATCTCTGGCGATGCGGCGCGTATGGGCCTCGCCGCGGCACCGATCGTGGCTTCCGGCGGCCTTTCTGACCCGCTCTTTGCCCTTGATCAAAGGTTGCTTGATGAAGGGATCGATACCGCGTGCCGCGAGGCCGTGATCGGCGCGCTCCGAACATCGCTCGCGGCGAGCATTGCGCAGCCCGGATCGCCAGCACTCGCGCACGCCGCGGTTGGCGCGCTGGCACGTTTGATCCCTTGCGAGCCATGCGAGGATGCGGCTCGCGGCACACCGCCGCGCGTGGTCGCGCTGATCGGTCCCACTGGCGTCGGCAAGACGACGACCATCGCCAAGCTCGCGGCGTTTTCTCGGCTGCGCCGCGGCCAGCGCGTCGCGCTCATCACGGCCGACACGTACCGCATCGCCGCGGTGGAGCAGCTTCGGACGTACGCGGAGATCTTGGACATCCCGTTCAAGGTCGCGCTGACGCCCTCGGACATGGCATCGGCCCTCGCGAGCTTCGCCGATGCAGACCTGATCCTGATCGACACCGCGGGCCGTAGTCCGACGGACGCGGCCCGACTTGATGAGATGAACAGTTTTCTCAGTGTTGCCCGCCCGGTCAAAACCCATCTCGTGCTCGCCGCGACGGCCAGCGCGACTGTGCTTCGCCGAATCGTTGAGCGGTTTGCCCTTCTCGCGCCCAACGCGTGCATCATCAGCAAACTGGACGAGTCGCCCACGGTCGGCCAGGCGATCGCCGCGGCCCGGTTTGCCTCGCTCCCGATCTCGTTTGTCACGATGGGGCAGGAAGTGCCAGACCATCTCGAAGCCGCTCGACCCGAGTTGCTCGCCCGCCGTATGCTGGGGCTCGACTCGCGAGGTGTTTAATCTATGGCAATTGTCCCGACCGGCCATCCCGAGCAGCTTGCGCCATCCGCTCCGCAGGAACGGACAACATGTGGTGAGGATCAGGCGTCGCGACTTCGCGCGATGGTGCAGTCGCTGCAAGGTCCTGGGGTATCAGTCTTTACCTACGCGGAGCGCATCTCGCCAAGCCCGGTCGCCGCGGCTCATGCGGCGCCTCAGCAGCGATTGGCCGAGTCGCGTCCAGCTTCGGCAGGCGCAGCCTCCGTGGAACGTACACCCGCCGAACGTGCGGCACCGGGTCGCGATGTGCCGACGCGGCTGCATCGCCACGCCACAACCGCCCCTGCGGCACCGGTAGTTCATTCGGCGCACTCGCTTCATCCGAGCTACACGCCGCAGGCAACTCCCATCATTCCACACCCCGACAAGTTTCCCGCGCCGCGCACGCGCCGCTGTCCCGTCGTCGCCATCACATCCGGGAAGGGCGGCGTTGGGAAGACCACGCTGTCGGTCAATCTTGCGATCGCGCTCAGCTCGCTCAAGCATCGGACCACACTTCTCGATGCGGATCTTGGTCTTGCAAACGCCGACGTTTTGTGCGGCATCAGCCCCACGACGCGCCTCGATGCGGCCGTCGAGGCTGGCTCGCGCGGCCCGCGGGCTCTCACGCAGATCGGAATCGCCGCGCCCGGCGGCTTTACGCTGGTCCCCGGCTCGGTCGGCGTGGCTCGGATGGCGAATCTTCCCGAATCGCACCGCCGCCTGATCATCGAGGGGCTTGTCGGACTTGAACAGTCGAGCGACGCGGTGCTTATTGATACGGGCGCCGGCCTTTCGGATGGTGTGACGGCATTCGTCGCCGCGGCGGATGTCGCCGTGGTTGTGTGCACCCCTGAGCCGACCTCGATCGCCGATGCCTACGCGCTGATCAAGTGCGTCGCTCACGCCACGCGGCTTCGGCCCGCCTCCCGCCCGCGGTTCACGCTGATTGTGAATCAGGCTCACAGCGATAAGGAAGGCCACAGCGTTCACGCACGAGTGGCCGCAACCGCCAAGCGATTTCTGGGCATCGAACTTCCACTCCTTGCCATTCTCCCATCAGATCCTGAGGTGACGCGTTCGATCCGGGCGCGCAAGCCGCTGCTGATCTCGATGCCTTCGGCGCCCGCGGCGATCGCGATCGCGCAAGCCTCGCGCCAGTTGGCGCGATTCCTGCACCTCCCCGAACAGACTCCTGCGCAGCCCGTGCGCCGGGGCATGCTGGCCTCATTCCAGGGTTGGCTCGGGGCCCGATAAGCGACAATCGGTCCACGTATGGCACAGAATTCGCGTTCGGTCTCGAATCACGGCCGATCTTCCTGCGCCGACGAGAGTCGCAGGGGAAGTTTGCCGATGTCCGGCCCGGGAGCGGGCGTGGAAGTTCGAGGGAGTACGCCGATCCGTGGAACGTGAGAGCCGAATCATCGCAGCCTGTTTCGCCCTCGCGGCGTTCTCCGTGGCCACGGTTGCGGGCCTCGCGGCCGGGAATTCGCCGCTCAACATCCTTATCAATTCAATCATTGCCATGTTGGTCTGCCACCTCGTGGGGACGTGCGCGGGCGCGCTGCTTGCGCACGCCGCGCGGCTGCACGTTGACGCCCAAAAGAGCCAGCACCCGACCATCGGCGACGCGAACGCGTCGGCCGGAGACGCCGCTTCTGCGGGTGAGTCAGGTGGAAGACATGTGTAAAACTTCCGCTTTACAACATTCTTGCGTCACCCCGCACTTGCACACGCCGTTAATTCGGTATACTCCCGCCACGCGTGCACCAAGGATGGTGATCGCGGGGCTACTAGAAAAGTCGGCTATTCAGGCCGATTGTTGAGCTAGGGTCCGAGCAGGGTCAAGGAGCCGACCATGTCCAGCCTGAAGGCGATGCGCGCCCGTCGTTCGAACAGCCGGTTCTCTGCACGCCACGCCGAGCCGTCAAACATCCCGACGGCCTACGACGGCATGCCGATGCTGGACGTCTGGACTGAGTACCAGAAGACCCAGGACGAGGGCCTTCGGAACTTCCTCATGGAGAAGTTTCTCCACCTCGTTCGCTACAACGCCGAACGCATCCACACGCGCCTCCCCGACGAGGTCGACATCGAGGACCTGATGTCGGCGGGCCTCTTCGGGCTGATGGACGCCATCGACGCCTTCGACCTTGAGCGCAAGGTCAAGTTTGAGACGTACTGCGCCCCGCGAATCCGCGGCGCGATTCTTGATGAGCTTCGTTCGATGGATTGGGTGCCGCGCCTCGTCCGCCACCGCGCGGGCAAGGTCGAGCAGGCCCGCCAGGAGATCGAGAAGAAGACGGGCCGCCCGGCCTCCGAGGATGAGGTCTCGCGGATTCTGAACGTCTCGGGCGAGGAGTTCGACAAGATCACTCGCGACGGCAAGGCCGTCAGCACGCGATCGCTCACGCAGCGCTGCTTCACCGGCGACTCCGGCGGCGGGCGCGATGTGCGCGAGATCGATGTCATCAAGGATGAGACCCAGCTCAACCCCTTCAACGAGATTCAGCGTCGCGACCTGAAGGACCTGATCACCAAGGGCCTCAGCCGCGCCGAGCGGCTCATCATGATCCTCTACTACTACGAGGGCATGACGATGAAGGAGATCGGCTCGACGCTTGATCTCTCTGAGTCGCGCGTCTCGCAGATGCACAGCAGCATCCTGGCTCGCCTGAAAGCGCAGATGCAGCACCGCATGCGTGAGCTCGAGCCCGCGGAGTAGGGCTTCGTACCAGCGACGGAAGACCAAGATGTCGTGGCACTGCGGCGCAGGTCACTCCTGCTGCGCGGCGCTACCGTCGCCCGTGGTGACACACGAGCCCGCACAACACGCTCCTTGCGCTGGTGAGACAACCATCGCCACGGTCGCACTGGGCTCCAATCTAGGGGACCGCGCGGCACATCTCGCGGCCGCACTCGAGGCTCTGCGCTCGACGGCAGGGATCGAGATGATCGCCGCGTCGCCAGCGATTGAGACCGATCCGGTCGGGCTCGTGGCTCAGGATGCCTTTCTTAACGCGGCGGCGCTGATTCGCACGACCCTATCGCCACACCTGCTGCTGGATGTGCTGCTTCGGATCGAGCGGGAGCAGGGTCGCGTTCGTGACCAGCGTTGGGGGCCGCGAACGCTCGACCTCGATCTAGTCACGTACGGCGATCTCGTGCTTGATGAGCCGGGCCTCACGCTGCCGCACCCGCGGATGCGTGAGCGCCGGTTCGTGCTTGAGCCTCTCGCGATGATCGCGCCGGATCTGGAAGTGCCGCCCGACAGCGCACGCGTTCGGGACCTCCTCGAGCGACTCTGAGCGCGCCGCGGCAGCGTGGCGTTGCCCTGAGTGGCGAGGCGGTTTCGGCTCGTGCTTCGCTTCGATCCCCAAGTCCACGATCCTCTCGAGGAGGCCCGAGATGATCGTGGCACTTGAACGTGGCACATCGGGAGAGGTTCCTAGGATCGGTGAATGGTCCGTCCGTTGCACTCCATCTTCGTCCGTGCAGTCTTCGTGCTTGGTTTGTGCGCTGGCACCGCGATGGCGCAGCCGGAGACGACGACCCAGCCGACGCCTGATGTGACGACGACCGATGAACCCGTGTCACCCGTGTCACCCGAAACGGCCACAGATCTTCTCCGGCGTGTGCGTGAGGTGTATGCAACAACCTCGTTCGCGCAGCGCGGAGCCATCACGCTCCAGGACCCTCAGGGTCGTTCGCTCACGAGCCCCCTTGCTTTCTCCGTCAGGCGCACACCGGGCCAGCCACGTCCAATGCTCGCGCTGCGCCTTGGTCATGCGCTCCTCTTCTCGCTGGACTCCACGTCTCTTCGCGGCGTGCACCTTGCGAACTCGGGCCTCTTCCTCGATCGCGCCGTTGAGCCCGGTGAGTCGGTGCTCGCGGTGCTCGAGTCGGCGCTCCCGCCGCTGGCGGTTCCTCCGATCTGGTGGGCCATCGCGCCCGAAGAGGTTCCGCTCGATCGTGCGTTCTGGATGCTGCCCGGCCTGCGGTGGGACGCGCGTGTGCTCACGGCGCCGGGCGGCACGCTCGTCATCATGGGCCAGAGCGAGAGTGGTGCCGCGGAACTCACGATCGACGCGACAACCTTCCGCGTTGTGCGGCTGCTCGCGCTGATTGGATCACGCGATGCGCCGACGCGCTTCACGCTTCGACTCGATCAGCCGCCCGAGCCCGCGCGGCTAGCGTTTCCGCCCGTTGATGGGCGCGTGCGCGTCGCCACACTCGCGGACCTCAAGCCCCGACTGCCCGAGATTGGCGTCGGTTCGCGCTTGCCGAGCCTGGGGCTCATGGGCCAGGATCTTTCCGCGTGGTCGCTCGATTCGGCGCTTTTGCGGCCTGCGCCTCCTTCGCTGGTGGGCAAGATGGACCCGGCCCGCGGCGTAGTGATCCTCTTTGCGGCGGGGCCTGAGCTGGCGGACGCGACGGGACTTTCGGGTCCTGCCCGCAGCGCCCGCGCCGCCGCAGAGGCCGCTGAGGCACTCGCGCAGGAGTATCAGCGGCGCACGGTGCTGGGCGACTTTGGACTGCCGCTGGTAGCGACGATTTCTGTCGCGGTCGTGGAGGTTGGCGAGCTGGATCCCGAGGTCGTTAAGCGCGCGGGCGCGTCGTGGAATCCCGCGGCGGGCCAGGCCCCGCTCTGGACCACCGGCGGCCGCCAGTTGATGTCAAGAATCATCGCCGGCGCAAGTGCCATCGCGGTTGTCATCGACCATGAACAGCGCGTGCTGGGCACGATCTCGCTCGATGCGGGGCTCGAGCCCGAGGCGGTGGCCCAGGAGCTTCGGCGGCTTCTTGAATCGCGGCGCTAGGCCGCGGCGAACTGCGGCACGATCTTGATTCAGCTCGCCTGAGCGCGCGGATGGGCGTTGTTGTATGCCTCTTGCACGCGCGTGGTGGTGAGATGCGTGTAGACCTGCGTCGTGGAGAGGCTCTGGTGGCCCAGGAGTTCCTGCACGCTGCGCAGGTCCGCGCCGTTGTCGAGGAGGTGGGTCGCGAAGCTGTGGCGCAGCGTGTGCGGGCTGATCGAGGGATCGAGCCCGACCTGCTTGAGGTACTTGTCGAGCTTGCGACGCACGCTACGGCTGGAGAGGCGGCCGCCGTGCTTGTTGACGAAGAGGGCCATGTTCGGCAGGCCGCCCATGAAGCGCGGTGCGAACTTCGGATCGCCCTTGACCATCTCGATGTAGCGGATGATGGACTGGATCGCGTGCGAGCCCAGCGGCACGATGCGTTCCTTGTTGCCCTTGCCCTTCACGCGCATCGACTCGCCGGGGAGGTCAAGGTCGGCCAGGTTGAGGCCAACGAGCTCGCTGACGCGGATGCCGGTGGAGTAGAGGGTTTCGAGCATCGCGCGATCACGCCGGCCGAGGACGTCGGCCTCGCCTGGTGCCGCGAGCAGACGTTCGACCTGATCGATCGTGATGGCCTTGGGAAGGCGCTTGCCCTGGCGCGGCGTGCGGATGGCGGTCATGGGATTGCCCCACGCCACGCCGCGGCGATCGGCCCACTTGTAGAACGAGCGGAGCGTCGCGATCTTGCGTGCCATGGTCGCGGTGGAGTACTGCTGGTCGCCCAGATGCGTCAGGAACTCGCGGATGACCTCGACGCTCCCGAGGCAGATGGCCTCTGTCGCGGTGCGCGGCTTGAAGGTCCCGAGGATGTCGCCGTTGCCGGGCGTGATCTGGGGCTTTGGTGGCGCGGCCTGCCCTGCGGCGCGCTCGCGCTGGCAGCGGTCCATCGCCTCGCGCTCCTCCGCGTCGGTCGTTTCGAGTGAGAGCTCGGTCCTGAGCCACTCAATAAACTGGCGAAGGTCAGCGCCGTAGCAGCGCGCGGTGTAGGGGCTGAAGTGGCGCTCGTCCCCGAGATAACGGGTGAACGCCTCGGTGATGGGTAGGATCGACATTCCAACACTCCTGATCGCGGCCGCTGATCTCCCCGCCCGGGCCTGCGGCCTTGCGGGTCCTGTTGTGCCCTCGAACGATTGCGGGCTTTGGGGACTATCGGTCCGAACTCGTACCCTCTGCACCCTCACTTACCCGGACCCTCGGCTTTTCCTGCATGGTGTTCCTGTTCGTGCCCGCCCGGGTTGCACCTTCTGTGCCAGCTGGGCTCGAACGGTTGCTGCCCGAGCTCTCGACGGCCGACCCTTGACCCGAGGCCCCGACCCGTATCCATTCGCTCCGCACGATCTCATCGACTATCCGATACGCGGCGAACTCGCTGTAGAGATCCATGCTTTCAAGATAACGTCTCCAGCCCAAAGCACTTGGGCCATTTTGTCGACCCTCGCCGAAGGCCTGTACATCAAGCAGGATGGAGTTGTTTTTGGAATCCAAGTGCTCAGAGACCAGAGCCAGCGGCCCGTCACCAAAGGAGGCGGGGCCGCGGGCATCGGTCGTCTGGGTGCTCACATCACGGGGTCCGAGCATGGGCCGCTGGCCAAGAGCTGCCCCGGGACGGGCGTAGAGCGCGACGCTCAGTCCAAGGACTGGCGTGTACGGATCCCAAGCCGTGATGGACCCAACGAGAATGCCATCAACACCGAGCACTTCCGCCAGCTTCCGAGCATCCGCGGGCGAACGTACCGAGTTCATTTCCAGGGCACGCATCGCGAGCAGTGTGCGGTTGAGCGGGACGCAGCGCACGCCCCGGACTTCCTCCACGGCCGCGACGAGCTTGTCGCCCATCGCTTCGCCGCTGACGGTCGTGACGCCCGATTCGTTGCGAAGAGGAACGACGGCCCAGGTGATCTCGCCCGAGGCCGCGGCATATGGAGCCGCGAGGACACGCGGCATGACGAGCGGATCCTTGGGCTTGCCTGCGCAAGACGGAAGCACCGCACCGCCGCAGAGCAGCGCGAGCACTGCCAAGAGGCCTCCCCTCGCATGCGAAGATGGTGGCCAGTTTGATCCGGCCAAAGCTGAGTTACTCATTGCTGATCACACTCCCAGTGGTCTGGTTATCGGCACTGGGGAGGCAAGATCAAAAAACAAGACGAGGCGGCCCAAACGAGCGCCGCCCCGTCTTCGATTGTGTGGCCTCGAAAGCGATGCTCTCGGGCTGGAAAATCATGACTTGTGAGAACTCAGCGAGGCTCGATCAGAGCCTCGGACTCCTCACCGACGTTCGCGACTGGCATCTCTTCGGTCTGGTCCGCGGAGTTGGTGGGCTGGGGAAGATTGTTCGCGTTTCGATTGGCCGTTCGGGTCGAGCCGTTGGTCATGAGCATGGCGGCCTTGATCGAAGGTCCAAGGTCGAGCGACCAGACGCTGTCGCGGCCGTTTCGCCCGGAGACGAAGTAGAGTCGGCCTCCGCCGCCCCATGTCGGGCTGAGGTGCGAACCGTCGCCCTGAGTCAGGCGGACGCGTCCTTCGCCGCCGACGCTGATCATCCAGAGAGAAGAGTCGCCGCTCGCAGCGGCGGTGAAGTTGGCGGAGTTGGAGTTGCTGGGCCCGTCGTGGCTTGCGTTGGCTTCCGCGAAGACGATCCAGCCGCCGTCGGGGCTCCAGGTCGGGTTGATCAGGGCCTTCTCGGCGCTGCTCGCAATCTCGGTGGGGTTTCCGGCCTGACCGTCGGCGTAGTCGATGGTCCAGAGGCCGAAACTGCGGCGGCCGCGCTCGCGACCGAGCTGGAAAAGGATCTTGTCGCTCGCGTTCTCGCCCGTGCCGGGCGTTGGGCACCACTTGGGCAAGAGGCCAAAGCCGATGAAATGCGAGACGGTGGCGTTGGCGGACTCGGCCACCCACATCTCCCAGCGTCCGCTGGAGGCCGAGCGGCGAGAGAAGACCAGCTCGGTGCCGTCGGAAGACCAAGAGGGATGGACGTCGTCGCCGGAATCGTTGGTGATCTGAACGGCCTGACCGCCGCTGATGGGCATGACGTAGATGTCCCAGCTGCCGGCGCGGTTGCTGGCAAAGGCGATGCGGTTTCCATCCGGAGAGATCGCGGGCATCGCGTCGTCGGCGGGGTCGCTGGTGAGCTGCGTCACGACCTTGGAGTCGGTGCGCTGGCTGTAGATGTCGCTGGTGGCGCGATGCTGCGTGCTGGCGAAGACGAGGCGCGATCCGTCCTTCGAGACGCAAGGATCAAAGTCCGCGCCCTCTTCGGCAAAGGTGACGCGCCGGACGTTGAGCGTCGTGCCGGGCAGGACCTCGGGCGAGCTGGCGAAGTTCGAGAATGTGGATGTTGTGCTTGGGAATGTGGTGTTTGCGAAGTTTGTGCTGGCGGCGGTGGTGGCTGGCGTGATCGGTGCGGATGCCGGTTCGAACGCTGGGACGTTCTGCGTGCGCGTCGTGGTGGTGCTTGAGGAGCATCCAACCAGCGCGGCAAGGCCCGCGGCGGAGAGCATGCTCAGCGTGAGGAGGGCGGCGGCATTCGCACGAGTGGAGCGAGATGAGGTGAGGCTGCGGCGCATGGCGAGGCTCCCGGGAGAGCCGGGCACGATCGTGCCAGCTCTTGCGAGGAGCATCGACGCTTCAGAAGTCGCGGATAAGTCGAGGTCGGCAAATCGGACCAAGCACCGAGGGCTCGGCCTGAACAGACAACCTGATCACGGGACCTGATGAGAGGACCTGATCACGTGTCCCACTCACCTGAGCGCTTCACTCGGCCTCAACGCGGACGACCGCCGGGCTTCCAGCCTCGCGAACCCAGCTCGTGTCCGGGCCTCGCCGGTCCTGGCAGGTGCGGAGGTGTGCCGCGTACTGCTGGAGCGCTCGGTCGGTGAACGAGAAGAGGAACTCGGTGGTGGCGCCGGGATTCAGCCCGAGCACATCATCGAGCAGATGCTGGCGGTGCGAAGGAGTCCGAGCCAGTTCTGAGCGAGAGCGGCCAGAACCGGTGCTCCAATCCAGGAGCGACTGAACTTTGAGCGTGAGCATGCGCATCGCCTCCGAGCGATCCTCCACAAGCGGGAAGACCGGAGTGGGAAGTGGTGGACCTGTTGGTGCCCTCCGGGCGATGATCTCGCGGCATCCTGCCACGCACTGAACGCACACGTACACGTCCAGTTTGGGAGATATCGGTCCCATCGCGGCGACATCCGCACGCGATAACATCCGCGGACGTTGGTCCGGCGAATCCTCTGGCCTCGTTGCCTCCCGATGGCGGCATGGCCGCTTACGCTGCATTCCTCACACCACACCATGCACAACCCTATCGCTTCAAACCTACGCCTGCATCGATACTACCCGCCACAGGGGCCGCAACTGGGTCAGATTGGCGCTGGGGAGTTGCCTTGGGGCGTGGTGGTGCACCCGGGGTCCGGGCTGGTGTCGAATGCGCGGCGGGGTTTGAACCTTGTTGTTGCCGAGCCGCTGCCAGCGTTCGGGTTGGGGGAAGATTTTGATGCGATGCCGCCCTGGCTTCCTTCGGCCCGGGCGAACGTCGATGCGGCATTGCTCGAAATCGAAGCGGAGAATCCAGACGCGAGCCTGGTTCTTTGGCCGCACGCCGCGGGAGCGATCTCGGATGCGCCGTCGCTGCGGACGTTTCTGCGGTCGCGGGGCGTTTCGGCTGGTGGCCGCTGGCGATTTGTGTATGACGCCGCGGCGCTGCTGACGCTTGCGATGCGTGAGAACGTGGAAGACCACCTTGTGCGATGGTCCGAGGTTTTGCTGACGCATCCGGATCTGGCGGCGGTGGTGGTGTGCGAGCACTCACCGATGGCGGCGGTGGGGGAGGGTGGCGAGGGGGCGGTGATCCGTCCGGGCGCGTTGATGGGGCCGCTGCTGAGGTCACTTGCTGGGCTGGATCCGTCGGTGGCGATCATCCTTGCGGGCGAGGTGACGAGAGACGAGCAAGCCCAGCTCGCGGCGGCGGGACTCTGCTAGCGGCGTACCATGCGTGCTCACTTTGGCTCACGGCCAGCTGAAGGCTGGCTCGCGCGGATCAGGACTGTTCACGGCGGCCGAAGGCCGCGGTTTCGATGACTCTGAGAGACCTCCATGCCACAGGCCACCCCAACGCTCGAGCACCCCATCTTCAAGGTTTTGAAGGAGCGCTTTGCTGATCGTCGCTTCCGCGCTACCGAGTTTCGCGGGCAGTCGACGCTGATTGTCGAGCCCAAGGACGCGCACGAGGTGCTGGCGTTCCTGAAAAGCGACCCGCGCTGCAACTACGAGTTCCTGAGCGATGTCGCGGGCATCGACTATCTGAACTACCCGACCAAGACTGTGGGGCGGTTTGCGGTCGTGTACAACCTGCTCTGCTTCGAGCGAGATGATCGCTTCTTTGTGAAGGTCTTCCTTGATCCATCGCTGCCTACCGACGGCATCGTGGCCGATCCGGCCCTTGAGATTGACTCGGTGTCGGACCTGTGGCCGGGGGCTGAGTGGCCGGAGCGTGAGGTCTACGACATGCTCGGCATCCGGTTCAAGAACCACCCGGACCTGCGGCGCATCCTGCTCTGGGAGGACTACCCCGGGCACCCGCTGCGGAAGGACTATCCGGTCCGTGGGCGGGGCGAGCGTGAGCAGTATCGCATCGTGAATCGCACGTCGTCGTGACGGATGGTCGCATCCTTGTAACGCTCTGGAGGCGAATCGCTATCAAGCTGATTCGGAGATGCCCCACGCCATGAGAACTCAATTCTGCCACCTCGGTTGCTCGGTCTTCCATCGCACACTTCGAAGCGTCGCACTCGCGGTGATAGCGCCGGTGCTTTTGTTGCTGGCTTCGTGCGGTGATTCGTTTGATCGGTCGACGCCCGAGGGGACAATCGCCGCGGCGAAGCTGGCGGTGGCGGATGGGCGAGCGGATCGGCTCGGGCGTTTCATCTACGTAGAGAACGAGGACATGCGCCGGCTGATGAACCGGTTTGGCGTCTTCCTTGGCAACGTTCAGAAGCTCGGCACGACGGTGCAGGAAAAGTTCCCCGAAGAGATGGAGGCGATGCGCCGCGCGACCGAGGAGGCCGCGGCGCGGGGTGAGACGACCAACTTCTTCTCGCAGCTGGCAGGGCAGATGAACCGTGGAAATCAGCGCGCCTCGCGCGGGAATCGGCGCGGCGGGCCGCCGGCTGGGCCAGATGCCTCCAAGATGCGCAACGCGTTTGACGCGCTGATGAAGCAAGTGCTCGCGGACCCGTACGCGTGGGCGCGCCAGGTCGAGGGCGCGCCGGAGCGGTTCTCGACCGTGACGATCACGGACACGACCGTGGCGCTGCAGTTTGATGGTGAGCCGGTGCTGGCGCCCATCGGCATGACGATGCGCCAGGCCGACGATGGCAAGTGGTACTTTGTTCTGCCGACGAACCTGCCGGGCGTGTCGAACTTCATGCCCAAGACCAAGGAGCAGTACCAGATCTTCGGCGGGCTCATCAAGGTCTTCGATCAGGTCGTGATCGACCTGAGGGCGGACGTGGAGAACGGCCGCATCCAGAACCTCGACGGCCTCGCGAGCGCGGCGGGCGAGAAGGCCTTCATCCCGATTGCAATGACGTTCTTCGCGTATACCCGCCTGAGCGAGTCGCAGAAGAAGGAGCGGCAGGCCGCGCCGAAGGTAGTCGCGCCGCCGGGGTAACGCGCCTTCGCGTCATCGCGTCATCGCGTTGGCGTGACGCGGTTTGGCCCTGCCGTGGCGCGAATTGAAGGCGACGGACGCGGAGGATTCGAGGCAAGGAAGACAGCGGGTGAGTAGCACGCGATGCGGACGTGTCGCCGCTGCTGATGATGCTTGATCATGCATGATCATGCTCTCTCGCGCTGCGTTCCTCTAAGTTCCCACTGAGCCCTCTGCGGTTTGTGCGTTGGGTCCTTTGCTCTCGCGACCTACTGGCCCACCAGCGGCCCCATGTCCGGGGGCATCCACGACGGCAGGTCCTTGATTGACGCACGCGCGGCCTCCGACGTCGGTACGCCCCATGCCTCGAAGAAAGGGCCGAGGTTCTTGCCGACTTGGCGCGAGAATCGCACCATCCACTGGTCTCGCTTCTGCTCTTCCGTCCGAGGCCGCTCGGCGTCGGGGAGCTTGCGGTACGTCTGGAAGACGGCCTTGTACGCGTCCCAGCCGAAGGCCTCGCGGAGCTGCTGGTACATGACGAGCGCGAGGAAGGGGTCGCTCTTCCAGTGGTCGAACGAGCGGCCCTTCTCGACGTGGCGCTGGATCATCTTCGCACGCTGCGCGAGGGCATCGTGCCCGCTGCCCATCGGCTTCTTGCACGCGGTCTCGAGGATGTACATCGAGAAGAGGTTGACGGTCACCTCGCCGGTGCCGTCGAAGGTCCAGTCGCTGGACTGGTGGTTGTGGCCGAGTTCGTGGTAGAGCCCCCAGGTGCCGGCGCGAAGGTTGTCGACGCTGACCATGTCGGGAGCGGCGTCCAGGTGGGTCATGATCGGGTAGCCCGAGTGCATGTAGCCCGCAGAGATCTGGATGTCCGCGACGTATCGCTCGGGACGCGTACGTTCGCGGGGCCACTGCGCCAGGTCGGTCGCGGAGTCGGAGACTTGGTTCCAGAAGGTCATCACCACGGTCGGATCTGCGAGGTCGCGCACGAGCGCGGAGGGAACGGTCACGATGATCTTGTCGGACGCCAGTTCGGCCCAAGGGCCCGGCGTGGCACGCGACGCGGCCCACTGCTCGGGCGTGGTCTTGCCCAGGACAAAGAGGGGCGACTCGACCGCGCCATCGATTTTGAACGAGTGCGCGCCGCTGCGACCGTCGGGAACGTCGATGTAGATGATGCCGCCGAAGGGGCTGGCGAGGCGCGTTGCGCCGTCGGTCGCGAGTGGCACTCGCATCGCGATGTCGGGCACTCGGTTCCAGGTGTCCTTGTGCCAGAGGGTGTCGGTGTGGGCACCGATTCTGGCCGCGAGACCTTTAGGTACTTGGTCAGCGCCTTGACTCGCGATACGCGTGATGGTGATGATCTCGCCGGGCGCGGCGTAGAGGCCGAGGCTGTGCCAGCCCGGCGTTGTCAGTTCCAGCGACATGGTGCGGGAGACGCGCGGTGCGGCCTCGGGAACGCTGCCGGGAAATCCGGCCGCGGCGGGATGGGCCCTGACGTCCTCTGGCTTCTGCACTTCGAGGCGGGAAAGGTCGTACGCAAGAAGCGCGCGAGAGAGGCCGTCGGTGCCGCGGACAGGCTTTCCCTGGCGCGGGACGATGTCGCTGCCGCGCTCCTTCAGGAGCGCTGCGAGGCGCGGGAGGAGGATCGTGTCGGAAGGCTGGGCCATTCGTGCCGCGCTGATGACGGCGGCGCTGGCCTGCGCGCGAGCGCGCTTGTCGAGCTTGTTGGTTGCCGGTTCCTCGGCCTTCGCGTCGCTCGTCAGCGCATCGAGCGCGGTCGTGGCGTTCATGAGGCCAGCGCGCC
>Ga0105046_10003108_pt1 | contig 26286 bp, 22 predicted proteins | sample MAT03_FD_78385 | JGI IMG/M metagenome (GOLD analysis project Ga0105046, IMG submission 78385) | Freshwater microbial communities from Lake Fryxell liftoff mats and glacier meltwater in Antarctica - MAT-03 (megahit assembly) | ecosystem: Environmental > Aquatic > Freshwater > Ice > Liftoff...
CAGCGGACCCGAGTTGCCGATGCAGGTCGTGCACCCGTAGCCCACGAGGTTGAAGCCGATCTGGTCGAGGTAGGTGTCGAGCCCGGCGGCCCGCAGATACTCGGTGACCACCTTCGAACCCGGTGCGAGCGACGTCTTCACCCACGGCTTGCGCGTGAGGCCGCGCGCGGCGGCCTTCTTCGCGACCAGGCCGGCGCCGATCATCACGCCGGGGTTCGACGTGTTGGTGCAGCTCGTGATGGCGGCAATCACGACCGAGCCGTGTTCGAGCTGCGTCTGCGTCGCCACGGCCGCCTGCCCTGAGCCTGTCGAAGGGCCGCACGACGCGATCACTTTCACGCCCTTCTTCAGCTCGTCGAGCGTGCTGGCGAACGACAGCTTTGCGTTGCTGAGCGGCACACGGTCCTGCGGACGCCGCGGACCGGCCAGACTCGGCACGATGGTCGTGACGTCGATCTCGAGCGTCTCCGAGTAGACCGCATCGGGCGTGGCGTCGGTGCGGAAGAGGCCCTGCGCCTTCGCGTAGGCCTCCACGAGCGCCACCTGATCGGCGGGGCGGCCGGTGAGCCGCAGGTAGTCGAGCGTCAGCTCGTCGATCGGGAAGATGGCTACCGTGGCGCCGTACTCAGGACACATGTTGCCGAGCGTGGCGCGGTCGGCAATCGTCAGATGGCCGAGGCCCGGGCCGTAGAACTCCACGAACTTGCCCACCACCTTGTGCTTGCGCAGCGCCTCGGTGATCGTGAGCACGAGGTCGGTGGCGGTGGCCCCCTCGGGCAGCTTGCCCGACAGTCGGCAGCCCACCACCGGCGGAATCAGCATCGAGCTCGGCTGGCCGAGCATCGCGGCCTCGGCCTCGATGCCGCCCACGCCCCAGCCCACCACGCCCAGCCCATTCACCATCGTGGTGTGCGAGTCGGTGCCGAAGCACGTGTCGGGATACGCCGTGTCGCCGTCGGCCACGACCACGCGCGCCAGGTATTCGATGTTCACCTGGTGCACGATGCCGGTTTCGGGCGGCACCACGCGGAAGTTGCGGAAGGCGTCCTGCCCCCAGCGCAGGAACACGTAGCGTTCGCGGTTGCGCTGGTACTCGAGGTCGGCGTTCAGGCCGAGCGCGTTGGCCGTGGCGAAGTGATCGACCTGCACCGAGTGGTCGATGACGAGTTCCACCGGCTGCAGCGGGTTCACGCGCGTCGGGTCGCCGCCGAGCGCGGCGATGCCGTCGCGCATGGCCGCCAGATCCACCACGCAGGGCACACCGGTGAAGTCCTGCAGGATGACGCGGGCCGGCATGAACGAGATCTCCCTGTCGGGGTTCTTGGCCGCTGGATTCCATCCGGCCAGGGCGCGAATGTCGCCGGCCTTCACGAAGGCGTCGTCTTCGCGGCGCAACAGGTTCTCGAGCAGGATCTTGAGCGAGAACGGCAGGCGCTCGACCGACGGGAAGGCCGCGGCCAGCGCCGGTAGGCTGAAGTAGTTGAGCGTGCGGTCGCCCGCTTTCAGGGCCGTCCGCGTGGCGAAAGAGTCTCGGCTGGACATCGGGGCGATGATATCAGGCCAGAGGCGGACCTGTCCGCCGCGTCCTGCGGCTCGGCTAACAGCGTCGCGTCAGCACCCAACGCGCCAGGTCGGTCAGATAGTGATCGGGCAAGGCCGATTCGGCCAGGGCCTGCTCGGCGGCCGCCACGTGCGATGCCGCGAGCACGCGCGACCGTTCGAGCCCGACGAGCGCCGGGTAGGTGGGCTTGAAGGCCGCGGCATCCTTGCCGCACGACTTGCCGGTTTCGGCGCTGCCGCCTTCCACGTCGAGGATGTCGTCCACGATCTGGAAGGCGATGCCGATGTTGGTGGCGAAGCGTTCTACGCCCTCGATGTGTTCGGGCCGGCCGCCCGCCATGATGGCGCCGCTCACCGCCGCCACGCGGATGAGCCCGCCGGTCTTACGGGTGTGCATGTCTTCGAGGCCGGCCAGATCGAGCGGCGCCTCCGGCCGGCTGCGGCCCGGCCCGCCCGCGTGCGTGAGGTCGATGGCCTGGCCAGCCACCATCCCCGTGGCCCCCACCGCCCGGCCCAGTTCGCCGATCACGCGCAACTGCCGGGCCATCAGGTCGACGCCGGCGTCGCCCTGCGGCTCGCGCGCCAGCAGGCCAAACGCCTCGGCCAGCAGCGCGTCGCCGACCAGGATGGCGATGCCCTCGCCGTAGCGCACATGCACCGAGGGCTGCCCGCGCCGCAAGGCATCGTCGTCCATCGCCGGCAGGTCGTCGTGCACGAGCGACTGGGTGTGCACGAGCTCGATGGCGCAGGCCACCGGAAGGGCCAGACGCCTGGCCGTGGCGCACTCGCGGTCGTCACCGCCCAGGGCCTCCGCCACGGCTTCGGCCGCGGCCAAGGCGAGCAGCGGCCGGAAGCGCTTACCCCCCGCCCCGAGCGCATAGCGCATGCCCTCGGCCACGACCGGCGGACACGCGGGCGCCACGGGCAACCACGCGTCGAGTGCCGCATCCAACTCGGCGCGCCGGGTGGCGATGAACTCCAGGAACGGCAGCTGGCGGGTGGCGGAATCGGGCATACGGCGGTGGCGGAACAAGTATCTGATGCTAACCCCTGGGGCCACGCACTATTCCCAGCGCAGGCACCACGGCGCGGCGACCGACACCACGGGCGGTCATGACGCCTCACCACGCCGGAAGAGGCGCCGCCCAACCAACCAGGCCGCGAGGCCGGCCGCCAGGAGCACGCCGGCCGCTACCCAGGTGGCTGGCCCCGCGGGCGTGGGTCCGAGCGCCTGCGCAAAGCCCTCGATGGCCCAGGCATTCGGTGTCGCCCATCCTAGTTGCTGCAGCCATGGAGGCATGAGGAATCGCGGCACCATGCTACCGCCGACCGCCGCGGCCACGAGCACGGCGATGTTCGATACGGTCGTGGCCTGACGCGTCGTGCGGCACGCGGCCGCCAGCACGAGCGCCAGTCCCGCCGACGCCACCGCGAGCGCCACAGCCATGACCAGCCACGGCCAGAACGTGACCGGCACGGCCTCGCCCGCCTGCAGCCAGGCCACGGCGAAGATGAGCACGGCCTGCGCCAGGCCCTGCCCGGCCAGGAAGAGCGCGCGGCCATCCACGAGCGCCGGCACCCCGCCGGGGCCCGCCACGACGCGATCGGCGATGCCCGACGCCAGCTCGTCGTGCAGGGACGCCGCCACGGGCACGGCCGCCAGCAGGATGAAGAGCGCGGCCACGGCGCCGGCGTAGTAGGCGGCCATGATCGTCGCCGGCGCCGCGCCGGCGAGCACGCGCACCTGCACGAGCGATCCGAAGGTCGCAGAGTCGCCGGCGAGGTCGTCGCCAGTGCCGTCGCCTGGAGCAGCATCCGGCTCCGGCGCCAGGCCGTCGAGCACGACCGCCGCCTCGGCGCGTTGTTCGTCGGTCAAGGGCACGACCACCTCGTCGACGAGCGCGACCACGCCGCGCAAGGCGGCGTCGGGCAGCGCCTCGAAGTAGGCCCGCTGCACCGCTCCGCTCACGATGCCTCCCGCCACCGCCCGGGCCGGGTGAGTCACCACCGTGACCGGTGGCGGCCCGTCGCCGACGAGCGTGTCAAACGCGCGGCCCCCGCGCCCGAAGATCACCGCCACATCGACCGTGCCGGCCCTCACCAACGCCTCGGCCGCCTCGGGCGTCGGCGGCTCGGCCCGCACCACACGCAGTGCGAAGTCGCGCTCGAGCGCTGACGCCAGCCGCTGCGACAACGTCGAGCGCACCTCGTCGGCCAGCGCAATCTTGAGGCGCAGGTCGTCGCCCGACGCGCTCGAGAAGATCGCCGCGAACACCAGGAACACGAGCACGGGCAGGGCGAAGCTCATGGCCAGGGCCCCGCGGTCGCGCACGAGCGCCAGGAGTTGCGTATGACAGACGGCCCGTCTCACGGCCGGGCCCCAGGCGCGGCCCACAGCTCAGGCGTGGCCCGCGCGTCACGCAGGGCCACCGCCAGCGCGCCCGCCAGCGTGGGCCGCCGCAGGCGCAACTCCGTCACAGGCACACCGCGCTCGGCGAGGCGGCGTTCGAGCGCCGCCAGCGCTCCAGCCGATCCGTCGCCTGGCCGCGACCACTCGCCGGCGGCTGCCGCCACGAATCCTTCGCCGGTCAGCGCGTCGTCGACGCGCGCACCCGGCAGCGTCATCACGACCACTTCCGCGTGCGTGCCGCACAGCGTCGCCACGAGCGTGGGCACGTCGCCGCGCGCCAGCACCCGGCCCCGAGCGAGCAGCGCCACCTCGTCACAGAGCGCCGCGGCCTCCTGCAGGTCGTGGGTCACGAGCAGCACGCCGAGTCCCTGGCCGCGCAGATCCCGCAGCAGCTCGTAGAGGCGATCGCGCGATTCGGCATCCACGCCCACCGTGGGTTCGTCGAGCAGGAGCAGCGCCGGCCGGTGCAGGATGCCGGCCACGAGGTTCACGCGCCGCCGCATGCCGCCCGACAACGTCGCAACCGGTGCCGAGGCGCGGTCAGTGAGGCCCGCCCAGCCCAGGCCGTCGGCGACGCGCGCAGCCACGTGGGCGCGCGGCGTGCCGCCCATCGTGGCCCAGAGCGCGAGGTTCTCGCGCACGGTGAGATGCACGTAGAGCGCAATGTCCTGCGGCACCACGCCGAGCCGGCCCGCGCGCCGCGCGTCCCCGGCCGGCAGGCCGTCAATGGCGATGGCGCCGCGATCGAGGCGCAGGCGTCCACCGACCGCGCGCAGCAGCGACGACTTCCCGGCGCCGTTCGGTCCGGCCACTCCCACGATGCAGCCACGCGCCACGTCGAGGTCGATGCCGTCGAGCACCAGCCGGCCCTCGAGGCGCCTGGTCGCGGCGCTGACCTGCAGGGCCAGGTCACGCGAGTGAGACACGGACGGCACCACGTCAGTATACCGAGCGTCTGCGAAGGCGCATGATACGCTCGCCGCATGACCGCCGATGTGGTGATCGTCGGTGGCGGCCTGGCCGGCAGCCTCGCGGCTTGGCAAATCAGCGTGCGTCGTCCCGACCTGCGTGTGCAGCTCCTCGAGGCGGCAGCCACGCTCGGCGGCAACCACACCTGGTCGCTGCACGCGACCGACGTTCCTCCGGCTGCGCTCGCGTGGCTCGATCCGCTCGTCGAGGCACGCTGGCCGCGCCATGCGGTGGCCTTCCCCGCGCATCGCCGAGTGCTCGAGCAGCCGTATCTTTCGATCACGTCGGCGCGTCTGCACGCCGTCGTGAGCGCGGCCCTGGGCGACCGCGTGCAGTTCCATACCCAAGTCGGCGCCCTCACGCCCACACGCGTGCAGACCGCCGATGGACACACGATCGAGGCGCGTGTCGTGATCGACGCGCGCGGCGCCGCGCCAGTGGACGTGCCGCTCGGCTGGCAGACCTTCCTCGGCCAGGAGATCCAGCTCGACGCGCCTCACGGCGTGCATGTGCCGATGATCATGGACGCCACCGTGCCGCAGGTGGGCGGTTTCAAGTTCGTCTACGTGCTGCCGTTCGCCCCCAACCGTGTGCTCGTGGAGGACACGGCCTACGCGGACTCGCCAGGCGTGGACCTGCCCCGGGCGCGGACGAACGTGGCCACCTACGTGGCGGCGCATGGCTGGCGGGTGCGCGAGGTCGTGCGCGAAGAATCCGGCAGCCTGCCGATTCCCTTGGGCGGCGCCATCGACGCCTTCTGGAGCGGTGACGTGCCGCGCATCGGGATGCGGGCCGGCCTCTTCCATCCCACCACCGGCTACTCACTGCCCGATGCGGTGGCCACGGCGGATCTGCTGGCCGACCTGCTGACCACTGTGAATCCCCCGGACGCCAGCCGCGTCTATTCAGAGGTGCGGCAGTTCGCGACCACGCGCTGGCAGGCTCGCGCCTTCTTTCGGATGCTGAACCGGCTGCTCTTCCGCGCCGCGGCGCCTGAGGCCCGCGCGCGGGTGCTCGAGCAGTTCTACCGCCGGTCTCCCGGCCTCATTGCGCGGTTCTATGCCGGCCAGCTCACCGCGTTCGATCGCCTCCGCCTGCTCAGCGGGCGTCCTCCGGTCAGCGTGCGGCTCGCGCTGGCGCACATGCGGGGATAGCGGTTCATGCCTCCTTCCCCCACCACCGCGGCCGTCGTCGGCAGCGGCTTCGGCGGCCTCGCGCTCGCCATCCGCCTGCAGGCGGCGGGCGTGCAGACCACGCTGCTCGAACAGCGCGACAAACCCGGGGGCCGCGCCTACGTCTACGAGGACCAGGGCTTCACCTTCGACGCGGGCCCCACCGTGATCACCGCGCCGGGCTGCCTGGAAGAGCTGTTCGCGCTGGCCGGTGAGCGCATGGCCGATCACGTCGAGCTGCTGCCCGTGTTCCCCTTCTACCGGCTGTTCTGGGAAGACGGCGACGTCTTCGACTACTCGAACGACGCCGACGCGCTGATGCGGCAGATCGCTGCACGCAATCCCGCCGATGTCGACGGCTACCGCCGCTTCCTCGCCTACGCCGAACAGGTCTTCGACCAGGGCTACACCAAGCTCGCGCACGTGCCGTTCCTCGATCTCTGGAGCATGGTGCGCGCGGCGCCGCAACTGGTGCGCCTCGAGGCCTATCGTACGGTCTACGACATGGTGGCGAAGTTCATCCAGGACGACCACCTGCGTCAGACCTTCAGCTTCCACTCGCTGCTGGTGGGCGGCAACCCATTTGCCACGTCCTCGATCTACACGCTCATCCACGTGCTCGAGCGCACCTGGGGGGTCACCTTTCCGCGCGGCGGCACGGGCGCGCTCGTGCGCGCGCTGGTGGCGCTCTTCGAGCGGCTCGGCGGCACGGTGCGCCTGAACACGCCGGTCGACCGCATCCTCACGGCGCACGGTGTCGTCACTGGCGTGCGCACGCGTGCTGGCGACGAGCTGCGGTTCGACGCCGTGGCCAGCAATGCCGACGTGGTGCACACCTACAAGGCGCTGCTCGGGCACGACCCGCGCGGCGTGGCGGCGGCCACGGCGCTCGAGAAGAAGCGCTTCAGCATGTCGCTCTTCCTCATCTACTTCGGCACCAGGCAGCGACATCCACACCTCGCCCATCACAATGTGATCTTCGGGCCGCGCTACCGCGAGTTGCTCGGCGACATCTTCGACCGGGGCCTGCTGGCCGACGACTTCTCGCTCTACCTGCACGCGCCCACGGTGTCGGATCCCACGCTGGCCCCCGAGGGCTGCGAGGCGTTCTACGTGCTGGCGCCGGTGCCGCACCTGGGCAAGGGCGACATCGACTGGACCATCGAGGGCCCGCGCTACGCCGACCGCATCCTCGACTACCTCGAGGCGCGCTATATTCCCAACCTGCGCGCCGATCTCGTCACGCAGCGCATCTTCACGCCGCTCGACTTCGCGAGCACGTTCAACGCGCACCAGGGCTCGGCCTTCTCGCTCGAGCCCCTGCTCACGCAGAGCGCGTGGTTCCGCGTGCACAACCGCGACGACAAGCTGCGCGGCCTCTACTTCGTGGGCGCCGGCACCCACCCCGGCGCCGGCGTGCCAGGCGTGGTGAATTCGGCCAAGGCCACGGCAGGACTCATGCTCGACGACCTGGCGCCAGCGCGACGGGAGATCTGAGGTGGCCGCCGCGGCTCACGTCTCGACGTCCGCCGTCGAGCCCGATCGCGGAGTCGCGATCCGATCGGGCTCGAAGAGCTTTGCCATGGCCTCGCGGCTGTTCGCGCCAGTAACGCGCGGCCTGGTGTGGGACCTGTACACGTGGTGCAGGCACTGCGACGACGTCGTGGACGGACAAACGCTGGGCCACGGCCGCGAGCCCGCGGGGGCCGACCGCGCCGCTCGCGTCGTGGCGCTACGACACGGCACCGACGCTGCCCTCGCCGGCGCGGCCGATGACGAGGGGCCGTTTGCCGCCCTGCAGCGTGTGGCCCAGGCCACCCGCCTGCCCGCGATCTTCACGCGCGACCATCTCGACGGCTTCGCCATGGACGCGGCCGGGCGCCGCTACGACACCATCAACGACACGCTCGACTACGGCTACCACGTGGCCGGCGTGGTGGGGCTGATGATGGCGTGGGTGATGGGCGTGCGCGACCGGTCCACGCTCGCCCGGGCCGCAGACCTGGGCATGGCCTTCCAGCTCACCAACATCGCGCGCGATCTCGGGGACGACGTCGTGGCCGGGCGGATCTACCTGCCGGGACAGTGGCTCGCTGCCGCTGGCGCGCAGCTCGTGCCTCATGAATCCGTCGACGACGCGACGGCCGCGCGGGTGGCCCCAGTGGTGGCGCGTTTGCTCGACGACGCCGACCGCTACTACCAGTCGGCGACCTACGGCCTGCCTCACCTGGCATGGCGTTCGGCCTGGGCCGTGGCCACGGCCCGGCTCGTGTATCGCGACATCGGCGTGGAGGTGCGGCGCCGCGGCGCCCACGCCTGGCGCGAGCGCGTCGTCACGACGACGCCCGCCAAGTTAGCGCGCGTGCTGCAGGGCGGCCTCGAGGCCACGTGGACCAGAGGGCCGGCTTCGACCGCCGACGGTCCATCGAGGCGGGGCCTCTACACGCCGGCCACGCTGGCCATGCTAGGGTGATTGCGATGTCGTGGTGGGCCTTCTCGGGCTGGTTCCTGCTGGCGGTCGTGGCGATGGAGGGCGTGGCCTATCTGACCCACCGCTTCCTGATGCACGGACCACTGTGGTTCCTGCACGCCTCGCACCATGTGCCGCACGAGGGCGGCTGGGAGTGGAACGATCTGTTCGGCCTGCTCTTTGCCGTGCCGTCGATGCTGTGCATCAAAGCGGGCGTGGATGCCGGCGGCTCGTGGCTGCTGCCGGTGGGGCTCGGCATGACGGCCTACGGCGCCATCTACGTGATGTTCCACGACATCGTGGTGCACCGGCGCATCAGCATCCGCCACGTGCCGCAGTGGGCCTACCTGCGCCGCATCATCATGGCGCACCTCGTGCACCACAAGACGCACGGCAAGCGTGGCGCCGTGTCGTTCGGCTTCCTCTACGCGCCCAAGGATCTCACCAAGTAGCGCGGCCCACCGACCGGGCGGGCACCCACCAGCGGCCTACCGGCCGGGCTTCTTGATGAGCGCCGGCGGCACGCGCGCGCCCAGGCCCGTGGCGCCAGCCACCTGCGCGAAGTGATGGTAGGCCGCGGCGGAGACGGCGCGCACCACGTCGGCGGCGGTCGCGTCGCCGTAGGTGACCATCACCGCGATCGCATACGGGGCGCCGTCGACCTTCACGAGGCCCCAGGCCGTGCTCACGCCGTCGAGCGAGCCGGGCTTCCAGGCCACCGGCACGGACGCGGGAATCGCCTCGCGGAACGATCCGCCCTTCGGCAGCTCCAGCAGGCGCGTCACTTCCGCGCACGACGCCTTTGTGAGCGGCACGTCGCAGCGCGACAGACGCGCCATCAGATCGGCGGCCTCGCGCGGCGTCGAGATGTTCTCGTTCTCCACCTGCTCCGCCGGCCGGATCATCTTGCGGCGGAACTTCGTATTGGCCAGGCCCAGCGACGCCATCGTGGCATTGACCTGCGCGAGTCCCACGGCGTCGATGAGCAGGTTGGTGGCGGTGTTGTCCGAGAGCACGATCATCGGCACGGCCAGATCGTGCAGTGAGAGCGCTGAACCACCGTCGGAGAAGTACTGCAACAGGCTGCTGCCGCCGGTGCGATCGGCCGCGGTGAGCGTGACCCGATCGGTGAGCGCCAGCTCCGTCGCATCGGCGCGCCGGAACAGTTCGATGAGCAGCGACACCTTGATGGCGCTCCCCTGCGGGAAGACGGTGGTGCCGTTCACGTCCCAGCGCCGCCCGCTCGTGAGGTCGATGACGCTCACGCCGAGGACCCCCGCGCTCGTCCTGGCGAGGCCGTCGAGCGTCTGCTGGAACTTGGCCGCGAGCTGATCGCTCAGGCTGGCCGTCGCCGGCGCCGGTTGTGCGGCGGCGGCACGGGCGACCAGCACGGCCGCGAGCATGGCGACGGTGGCACGATGGATGGCGCGCGTCACTTGGGCATGGTCATCAAGGCGGCCAGCATCTCGATGCCTTCCCACAGGTTCTGCAGCCGCAGGTTCTCGTCGGGCCCGTGCTGGTTGTTGTCGAAGTTCACGATCGACACGCCCACCGTGGGCATCTTGTAGAGGTCGCTGAAGGTGCCGAACGGCAGGCCGCCACCGAGCGTCGGCAACTGCACCGGCGGCACGCCGCGCATGGTGAGCGCTTTCACCACCGCCTGCGCCTTGGGATCGTCCATCGAGACCCGCGAGGCCGCCGAGCCGCGGCGGGCATCCACGCGCGCGATGAGCGCGTGCGCGCGCCGTTCCTCGATAGTCGGCTCGCGGTTGCTCACGATGAAGTAGCCCTGCGCGCGCACGTGTTCGGTGATGAGCGCGTTCTGGGTCTCGGGCACGAGGTCTTTCACCATGCGCACCTCGATGCGCGCGGTCGCCGATCCTGGAATCGCGGACCGGCCACTGATGCCGCTGGTGGACAGCTCGAGGATGCTCAACGTCGGCTCGTTCAGCTTGGCTTCGAGCCTCGTGTCGGGACGTTCGGGCCGGGCCACGCCGAAGTCGCGCGCCAGCACCGCCTCGACGTTGGGCGCCGCGTCGAGCGCCGCCCGCTCGGTGGCGGTCAGGGGCCGCACGTCTCGGTAGAAGTCCTTGATCAGCACGCGCCCGGCGTCGTCCTTCATCGTGGCCAGAAGTCTGGCCAGCCGCATCGACGGATCCGGCACCCAGTTGCCGTAGTTGCCCGAGTGCAGGTCGCCGTTGGCCCCGTAGACGGTGAGCGTCACCCCCGCCCCACCGCGCACGCCGAAATACACCGTCGGCCGGCCACTCGGATGCCGCGGGCCATCGAGCGTCACGGCCAGGTCGGTCTTGAGTGCGTTCGGGCGCGCCTCGGCGAAGCGGCGGAAATTGGCCGAGCCGGCCTCTTCCTCGCCGTCGAGCACGACCCGCACGTTCCATGTCGGTCCGCGCCCGGTGGCCTCGAGCGCGTCCACGGCATTCAGCAGCGCCACGATCGGGCCCTTGTCGTCGGCGGTCGAGCGGCCGTAGAGCCGCCATTCTGGGTCGAACGTGGTGCGCGCGCGGTCGTCGGCCACCGGCCCGGCCGCGCTGAACAAGCACGGCGTGAAGGGCTTGCACTTGGTCCACTCCGCCGCGTCCACCGGCTGCCCGTCGTAGTGGATGTAGAACGTGAGCGTGCCCACGGCGCCAGGGGTGTCGAGCTGGCCGAACACCACCGGCGAGCCCGGCCCGCCCACCGTCTCCACCTTGAAACCGCGCTTCGTGAAAAGTACCGCCAGATGGTCGGCGTTCTTGCGCATGTCGGCGTCGTTGCCGGCCACGTTCGGCAGCGACACGAGGCCGACGAGTTCGTCGACGATGGCGCGCTCGTGTGCCGCCCGCCATTCGGCGACGCCCGCTGGCTGGGCGTGCGCCGGCGCAGTGACAACGCCCACGGCCAACGCCACCGCGGCTCCCCATCGCCCGATCTGACTCATCGATTTCTCCTGACGTCCCTGCCAGCCCGTGCCGGCCCCGGCCATCACCAAGCCGCACCAGATTCGAGCCGCTCCCGCAACGCGGCGGGCGTGAGCGCCCGCTGCACGCCGGCCAGTGACACGTCGACGAGCACCGCCAGCGCCGCCGCTGGAATCGCGCCCGAGAGCACCATGCGCGAATCGGCCAGCGCCAACCCGGCCACGATCGGATCGCCCAGCCCGCCGCCGCCCACGAACGCCGCCAGCGTGGCCGTGCCCACGTTGACCACCGCCGCGGTGCGGATGCCGGCCATGATCACCGGGATGGCCAGCGGCACGCGCACCCAGGCGAGCACCTGCCACGGCGTCATGCCGAGCGCCTCGGCCGCGTCAATCACGCCCCGGTCGGCGCCGCGCACGCCGGTGACCGTGTTGCGCACGATCGGATAGAGCGAATAGAGGAACAGCGCGGCCACGGCCGGCGCCGTGCCGATGCCGAGCACCGGCAGCATGAAGGCCAGGAGCGCGATGCCGGGCACGGTCTGCAGCACGCCCACGCCGCGCGTGACCGGCTCGGCCCAGCGCGTGCGGCTGAGCGCCACCCCGCCGCTCACGCCCACGAGGATCGCGCCGGCCAGTGAGACACCGGCCAGCCACAGGTGCCGCGCGCTCATCGCGGCGATGGCCATGCGCCGATCCCAGAGATAGCGCGCGAGCGAGGTCTCCTGGCGGGCCGACGCGGGTGTGGCGGCGCCGGTCGAACCGGCCACCAGCCCCAGGTCGATCAGCGCGTCGCGAGCCACGAGGGCCACCGGCTCGCCGTTCACCTCGACGCGCGCGTTGAGCGCGCGCATGCGCGTCACGCCGAGACGGCCGCTCAGCTCCGACAGCGCCGCTACCGCTGCCGGCCGTTCGCGAGCCAAGGCGCCGCGCACCACGGCCGCGGCGTCGTAGGGCGGGAAGAAGCGCCGGTCGTCGACCAGCACGGTGAGCGGATACCGCTCCAGGAAGCCGTCGGTGGAATACGCGTCGATGATGTCGACCCGGCCATCGACCAGCGCCTGATACTTCACGGCGGGCGCCAGCGCGCTTACCGTCTTCGGCGCCAGGCCATAGGCCGCGCGCAGGCCCGGCAGCCCGTCGGGCAGGCCGATGAAGTCGGCCGTGAAGCCGGCGCGCATCTCACCGCTCACTGCCGCGAAGTCACTGAGCGTGCGCAGGCCGAGCCGCTCGGCCATCTCGGTGCGGATCGACATGGCGTAGGTGTTCTCGAAGCCGAGCGGCGCCAGCCAACGCACGTCGTACTGGCGCGCGAACTCGCGCGACACGATGTCGAACACCGCCGCCGGGTCGCTCACGGGGGGCGCCTTCAGGATCACGAGCAGGCCCGAACCGGTGTACTCGGGGAACACATCGATGGCGCCCTGCCGCAGGGCCGGGAAGATGATCTCGGTGCCGCCGAGTCCGAAGGTGCGGCGCACGGGCAGCCCGCGCGCTTCGAGGATCTGCGCGAAGAGCTCCGCCAGCAGGTACGACTCGCCGAAGGGCTTGGAGCCGACCACGACGGGACGGCCGGCGTCGCCTGGCGCCGCCTGCCGCGCGCTGGTCCACGCAGTGGCGATGAGCACGGCCACGACAACGGCACCGCCCCACGCCACCGCGCGGCCGCGGCTCATGTCGTTGCTCCCGTCACGACCCGCGCCCGCCGCAGCAGTTCGGCCACGTAGGGCGTGGCTGGCGACGTGAGGAGCACGGCCGGGGTGTCCACCTGCGCGATGCGTCCCGCGTGCATCACGGCCACGCGGTCGGCCACGAGGAACGCCTCGTGCAGATCGTGCGTGACGAGCAGCGCCGCCAGGCCGGTACGGCGCCGCACCGTCAGGAACAGGTCTTCGATGTCGCCGCGCGTGATCGCGTCGAGCGCCCCGAACGGCTCGTCCAGCAGTACGATGCGGGGCCCGGCCGCGAGCGCGCGCGCGAAGGCCACGCGCTGCCGCTGCCCACCCGAGAGCTGATGCGGCCAGCGGCCGCCGAACTGCCCCGGCGCCAGGCCCACGCTGTCGAGCGCTGCACTCGCGAGCGCCTTGCTGTCAGTGCGGCCCATGAGCACGGGCACGAGCGCCACGTTGCGCGCCACCGTCCAGTGCGGCAGCAGACCGCCGTCCTGCGGCACGTAGCCAATGGCCCGCCGCAGCGCCACCGGATCGGCGGCCGCCACGTCGTGGCCATCCACGCGCACGAGGCCGCGATCCGGCCGGGTCAGCGCGTTGAACGCGCGCAGCAGGGTGCTCTTGCCCGACCCGCTCTCACCCACGAGCGCCACACACTCGCCGTGCGCTACGGCGAGCGACACGCCGTCGAGGGCCGTGACCGGGCCGAAGCGCTTGGCGACGTCGGTCGCGTCGAGCGCAAGGGTCGCCATTCGATCAGAACCCCACGAAGAGTCCGAGCGCAGCGGCCGGCATGGCGCGCGCGCCGTCGGTGAAGGCAATGCCACCCGAGCGCCACACCCAACGCAGGTCGCCCATCACGCCGACGGCGCGCGCGGCCTGGTCGCCACCGCGCAGCCACCAGCGCACGCCGCCGCCGCCGTGCCAGGTGCGGCCCGTCTCTACGAGCGCGTTGTCCTCGTGCAGTTGTCGCAGGTAGCCGCCGCCAGCCACGAGATAGGGGCGGACGCGCCGTCCGCCCAGGCGTGGCAGTTGATAGAGCACCGACAGGTCGACGGTGTAGTCCGACACCTCTTCGGTGGCCTCGACCGTGGGCGCCCCTTCGGCGTCGTTCGAGATCCGCGTCGTGAGCGTGGGACGCGCCGCCGCACCGCGCACGGCTACGGCCCAGTGCCGGCTCACCGGCAGCACGACCCCCACCAGCGCCGCCGGCGCCGCCCCGAGTTCGCTCTCGGTCGTGAACAGCCGAAATCCGGGCGCCGTCGCCGCGCCCACCAACGGGCCGCGAATCGTGGCGTCCACGCGTCCCAGATTGTTGGCGCCGTTCCAGCCGGCCGCCAGCTCGAACACCGGACGCCACGGCCGCAGGGCCGGAGCGGACTGGGCGCGCGCGATGCCCGGCGCACACGCCACGAGCGCGGCCACGGCCAAGCGTGCCGCCCATCGCACCTCCGGCCGCCGCACGATCATCGCGGCCGTACCTCGATCACCACCGGCGCCGTGCTGCCGGCAGCCTGCACCACCACGACCTTCGCGGCGAAGGTGACGCCGAAGTCGATGTCCACGCGGGCCGGTGCGAAGAAGCTCTCCACGTCGGTGTCGTCGAGCGGCTCGACGCGCACGATGTAGGCGCCGGGCGCGAGCCCGCCAATCACGAACGTGCCATCGTCGCCCAACGCGAAACCGCCGATCAGCGCCCCCGATTCGAGGTGGAAGGCCACGACATGCGCGCCGTAGACGGCGCGCTCGCGCTTGGTGACCCGCCCCTGGATGCTGCCCACCTCGCCGGCGGGCGCCGCCCCATACAGATCCAGCAGGCCGGCGATGTCGTCGGCCTGCAGCGCGCGGTCGCTGATGGTGCCGGCCGGCATGGCGATCGGAAACATGACTGACCCGCTGGCCAGCACGCGGCGGCCGGTGCCGCTCACCTCCGTCTCGCCAATCGCCGAGTGGCCCAGCCCGAGCAGATGCCCCAGTTCGTGCAGCGCGATCGACTCGAGATCGGAGGCGCCGGCCTCGCCTCCGGCAGCCGTGGACCAGCGGAAGCGCGTGTTGAAGTAGATGTCGGATTCGAGGATCTGGCCGGTGGCGGCGTCGAGCAGGAACGAGGCGGCGCCGAGCACACGCTCCTGGTCGGGCCGGTCGAGGAAGCCAATCGTGGACCGGCCGTCGGTCTCGAGCGGCTGGCTGCGCGTGAGGCCCTGCGCGCTGAAGGTCACCGGCAGCCCCGGCGTGCGCATCCACGTGGCCGCCGCGCGGCCAATCGCGTCGCTGAAGGCCTGCGCCGAGATGCCGCTGAAGTCGCGCTCGGTCACGAAGTAGCGAATCGGTCCCGCGCCCCACCGCACGGGCACGACGCGGCCAGCCACTTCCACGCCGAACTTGAGATAGGCATGGGCCGTCGTGGCGCCGGGCGCCACGACGAGCAGGGCCACGAGCACGCTCACGATCCGGCCGTGCCAGGCGTGAGTCATCGAGCGTCACTCACGGCGCGCACGTCAGCCGCGAAGGTGTCGAGCGACCGCACCTGGCGAGCCGAACTGCCGCGCCTCACCGTGGACGGCGTACTCACGGCGTGCACCGGCGACGGCACGACCATCGGGCCGCCGGGGCGCGCGGCCGTCGACACACGGTAGACGCCGAGCGACAGCCCGACCGGCTCGGGCATGGCCGGCGCGCGGCCCCGCAGGAACACCACCACTTCCTCGCCAGCTCTGAACACGGGCGCGCCGGGCACCACCAGAATCCGGCCGCCGGCTTCGCCCCCCGGCACCACGAACGTGGCGGTCTCGGTGGAGGTGCCCTTGAAGGCCTCGATCACCTCGAGGGTGACGGTGGACCGGATAGTGAGCCGGTCGGCAGTCCACGCCGCCTGCACGCTGCGCACCCGGCCATGCACCACCGAGGCCGACTCACGCACCAGTTCTTCGAAGGTGGCCGGCAGCACCGTCAGCGCCCGCGCGGAACTGGCCGCCAGCGTAAGGGCCAGGAGCAGCGTCGTTCCCAATCTGCGCATGAACTGAGTCTACCCCGCGGCCGGCACGTAGCCGTGCCGCCTCACTCGAGGTCGAGCCGCTCGAACTTCCGATTCCGACCCTAGCGATACACGTCGAAGTCGGCATCGAAGGTCATGATTCTTGGTTCGCCGTGCACCTCGGCACACCGAATCACACACGCATCGGCCAGCGAGATGGGGCGATCGGCGTACTTGGCAAGGAGCCCTTCGACCTGGTCCCAGTGCTCGTCGAGCGAAAGCGCCACAGCGAACACACCGCGACGCCCGAGCGCGGTGACCTCGGCCGGCCCTTGACGGTGCACCTTCCGCATCAGAACGCACGCCTCCGCGAGCACTGCCTCACACGCCCGCAGCGGCGGCTGGCAGGCCGCGAACAGGCGAAGCGCCTGCGCGTGCGCGGCGTCGTCCCGCGAGAGCAGGGCCACGAGCGGTCCGGTGTCCAGCAGGATACCCGGCGCATTCACCGGCCGAACCCATCGAGATGTTTCTGGTGGGTCGATAGATCACGCGGGCCGCCAGAAAATCTGCCAGCGCTTCGACCGGCGGCGTCGAGTGCGCTGCGCGAGGCACCGAGATCTTTCTGCACACCACTCGTGCTACGGGCCGCGCTTGGCAGGTTCAGGCGGGCGCGCGCGGTCGGCCACCTCGAGCACGGCCTCGGCCACTCGTGCCGCCGAGCCCGGTGGCCCCAGCTTGGCGCGGGTCTCCGCCAGGCGCACGCGCGTGCGCTCCCAGCGCTCGTGGTCGAGCAGGAACGACACCGTCTCGTCGGCCACGGCCTGCGGGGTGCAGGCCTCCTGAATCAACTCGGGCACGATGCGCTCCCCCGCCACGAGATTCGCCATGGCGTAGGTGTCGATCGTGACGAGCGGCTTGCCGAGCGCGTAGGTGAGCGGCGACAGCTTGTAGATCACGACCATCGGCTTCTCGTGCAGCGCCGCTTGCGCCGTGGCGGTGCCCGAGGCCGTCACCACGACATCCGCAGCCGTGAGCACGTCGTCGGTGCGGCCCGCCACGATGGGCAGGCCGGGTGCGGCCGACACGAGCGGCGCGAACTCCGCATCATCACGACCGGGCGCACGGGCCACGATGAACTGCGCCGCCGGCGCGCGCGCGCGAATCAGCGGCAGAGCAGAAGCAATCACCGGCACCAGCCGCGCCAGTTCGTTGTGCCGGCTGCCGGGCAGCAGCGCCACGACCGGACGCGCGGGGTCGAGCCCGAGTGCGCGGCACATCCCCGCCCGCACCTCGGCCGCGGCGCGCGGGTCGGCCGGCACCGCCGGCACGGCGTCCACGAGCGGATGGCCCAGGAAGCGCACGGGCACACCGGCCGCGCGGTAGAGCGCCTCTTCGAACGGAAAGATCGGCAACGCCAGCGTGACGTGGCGCTGCATCGCCTTCATCCGCTTGGGCCGCCACGCCCAGAGCTGGGGCGTCACGTAGTAGACGACCCGCACGCCGCGCCGGGCCAGACGCGACATGAGCTGGAAGTTGAAATCCGGATAGTCGATGACGACCAGCGCGTCGGGCGGCGTGGCGTCACTGGCCGCCACCAGACGGCGCAGCATGCGGAAGGTGGCCGGCAGCACGCGCACGGCTTCGGTGAGCCCGGTCACCGACAAGCCGGTGTAGTCGCCCACCAGGCGTACGCCCGCAGCCGCACAGCGGGGACCGCCGAAGCCGAATACGTCGATGTCTGCTCGCCGGGCGCGCAGCGCGGCGGCCAGGTCAGCGGCGTAGTGGTCGCCGGACGGCTCGCCGCACGACACCATCACCCGGGTCATGCGGGGCACCTGCGGCACGCGCCTGTCCGCCGGCTACTGCGGCGCGCCGCGGCGCGGCCGGCGCAGATCCGCGGCGGTGAGGTCGAGTTCGTCGATCGGGATGCGCTCGATGCTCGTGAAGCCGGCCCCGGCCAGACCGGCCATGAACTTGTCGGCATCGCCGACGAGCACCACCGACAGTTGGCCGGGCTTGAGCCGCGCGCGGGCCACGCGCTGCACGTCATCCGCAGTAACCGTGCGCACGCGTTCGGGATAGGCCGGCAGCTCGTCGAGCGGCAGCTCGTAGAAAAGCTGATTCAGCACGCGCGTGGCAATCGCGTCGGGCGACTCGATCGAGAGCGGGAAGCTACCCGCCAGGAAATCCTGCGCGCCTTCGAGTTCGCCTTCATAGACGCGCTCGCGCTGCAGGCGGAAGAACTCGTCCACCACCGTGCGCAGCGCTTCGAGCGTGGCCTCGGTGCGCGTGTCGGTTTCGGCTACCACGGCGCCCGCGAACTTGTAGGCATCGAGGTCGGCCGAGGCGCCGTAGGTGAGGCTCTTCTGCGATCGCAGCACTTGCTGTAGCCGGTTGCCACCTTCGCCGCCCAGGATCTTCACGACCTGGTCGAGCACCAGGTGATCGGGGTCGCGGCGCGAAATCGCCAGGTGACCAGCGCGAATCTCGGTCTGCACCGAGCCGGGCTTGTCGACGACCACCAGGCGCTTCACTGGCGGCGGCGGCTCCATCGGCGCAAACGCCGGCACGGCACCCTTGGCCCACGCCCCGAAGACGCGCTGCACCTGCGCAAACGCCGCATTGGGCGTCACGTCGCCGACAATCGCGATGAGCGCGTTGTTGGGCACGAACCAGGCTGTGTGGAAGTCCACGAAGTCCTGCCGCGTAAGCGTGGCCAGCGACGTGGCCGTGCCACCCGACGGCATGCCGTAGGGATGGAAGCCGAACACCAGCCGGTCGATCACCTGCGACGCCACCGAGTCGGGATCGTCGGCCGAGACCTTGAGCGACGACAGAGCCTGCGACGTCTGCCGTTCGATTTCCTCCGACGAGAACGCCGGCCGCAGCACCACGTCGGCCATCAGGTCGAGCGCGGCGCCCAGGCCGTCGCTCATGCTCACGGTGTTGACGAAGCTCAAATCAGAGCCGGCCCCCGTGCCGATGAGGCCGCCCATGAAGTCGATCTCTTCGGCGATCTGCCCGGCCGAGCGCGTGGCCGTGCCCTGATCGAGCAGCGCGGCGGTGAGCATGGCCAGGCCTTCCTTGCCCTTGGGATCCTGCGCCGCGCCAGCGCGTATGAGCATGCGGGCGCTGACGACCGGCTGTTCGTTCTGGCTCACGAGCACCACCTGCAGACCGTTTTGCAGCGTGCGGATCTCGTAGGGCGGGAACTTCACCGGCTTGGCCGAGAGCGGCCGCGGCGGACGTTCGGTGGGCCAGCGCAGGGCATCGAGCCCGCGCTGCCCGGCCGTGAGGCCCACGCACGCCACCATCACGCCGATGGCGACGACGAGCGACGACTGCACCAGATGAAACACTCGACGGCTCATGGGCGGGTTCCCGCGGCCTTGGGCCGCACGTGCATCACCAGGCGCGACTCGGGCGTGAAGTAGGTCTTGGCCACGCGCTGTACATCGGCGCGCGCCATGGTCTGGAAGATGGTGAACTCGCCGTCGGCCGTCTTGAGGTCGGCGTGCAGCACCTCGGCGTGGGCCAGGATGCCGGCCTTCGACTGCACCGTTTCGCGCTGCAGGATGTAGTCGCGCGCGAACTGGTTCTTGGCGCGCTGCAGCTCACGGTCGGTGATGCCCTCGGCCGCGGTCTTGTCGAGTTCGGCGATGAGCGCCTTCTCCACATCTTCGGGCGACTGGCCCTGGGCCACGAGCGCCACGGTGAAGAACAGATTCGGGTGCTCGATCAGATTGGCGCCGCCGAAGGCGGCTACCGCCAGACGCTTGTCGTAGACCAGGCTCTTGTGGATGCGCGAGCTGTTGCCGTCGGAGAGCACCTTCGCCAGCACGTGCAGCGGGTAGGAATCGGGATGCCCGTCGTAGGTGATGTGATGCGCGACGATCACCGCCGGCAGCGGCCAGTTCTCTTCGAGCATCACCCGGCGTTCCTTGCCGGCCGTGGGCTCGGGCGCGATGTCGCGCACGACCTTGCCCGGGCCCGCCGGGACGCGCCCGTAGTAGCGCGTGACCAGGTCGGTCGTCTCGGCCACGTCGAAGTCGCCGGCAATCACCACCGTGGCGTTGGCCGGAATGTAATAGGTGTCGAAGAAGGCGCGCACGTCGTCGATGGTGGCAGCGTCGAGGTCGGCCATGCTGCCGATGACCGGATTCTTGTAGGGATGCGTCGTGAAGGCGTTGCGGTAGAGCAGCTCGTTGAGATTGCCGAACGGCTGGTTGTCGACCCGCATCCGGCGCTCTTCCTTCACCACCTCGCGCTCGCTCACGAAGGTCTGCTCGTCGATGCGCAGCGAGCCGAGGCGATCGGCCTCCATCCACAACACGAGTGGCAGGTACTGCGACGGCACCGTGTTCCAGTAGACCGTGGCGTCTTCGTTGGTGTAGGCATTGGCCCGTCCGCCCACCGACGACACGATCGAGGTGTGCTGCTCGGGCTCGACGTTCTTCGAGCCCTTGAACATCATGTGCTCGAACAGATGCGCGAAGCCGGTGCGGCCGGAGCGCTCGTTCTTCGACCCCACGTGAAACCAGGTCTGCACGTGCGCGATCGGCGTGGACCGGTCGAGGTGCAGGATCACGGTGAGCCCATTGGGCAGCGTGAAGCGCTGGTACTCGAGCTTGGGCGGCGCCACGGCCGCGCTGAGCGGCGTCCACAGGGCGGCCAGCGCGAGTGCGCCCGCGCACACGGCCAGAAGCGCCCGGCGCCGGATGCGGTGAACGACGGGGGCGGCGGCTATGGTCATGAGTGCTTTCGATTATGGCACGGCGGTGCCGGGGTCGGCGGCGGCCCCAGCGGCAGCGGATTCGAGGGCCGCGAGGCGGCGTTCGAGGTCGATGAGCTGGCGCCGGTACTCGGGCAGGCGTCCGACCAGCACCGCCGACTTGCGCCAGTCGCGATTGTCGATGGCGGGCAGGCCCGAGATGAAGCGGCCGGCCTCGACCGAGCTGGTGATGCCGGTCTGTCCTGTGGCCGTCACGCGATCGCCGATCGTGATGTGTCCGGCCACGCCCACCTGGCCGGCGAGCGTCACGCCGTCGCCCACCGTGGTGCTGCCCGAGATGCCGACCTGCGAGGCCAGCAGCACATGGCGCCCGAGCACGACGCCGTGCGCGATCTGCACCAGGTTGTCGATCTTGGTACCGGCCTTGATGCGCGTCTCGCCCACCGCGGGCCGGTCGATGGTGGTGTTGGCGCCGATCTCGACGTCGTCTTCGATCACGACCGGAGCGGTCTGCGGGATCTTCTCGTGCGTGCCGTCGGCATGGTGCGCGAAGCCGAAGCCATCGGCGCCAATCACCGCGCCGTTCTGCACCACCACGCGGTCGCCGAGGCGGCAGCGTTCGCGAATCGACACGTGCGCGTGAATCACGCAGTCGGCACCGAGCACCGCCTCGGCGCCCACGACCACATGCGACTCGATGACGCTGCGCGCGCCGATGCGCGCCCCACGGCCGATCACGGCCAGCGGCCCGATACCCACACCGTCGGCCAGCACCACGCCTTCGCCGAGCACCGCCGAGGGATGCACGCCCACAGGCAATACCGAGGGCGGCGCCAGCGCCTGCGCCGCGCGCGCGAAGGCCAGATAGGGATTGGCGACGCGCAGCACCGCACAAGGCGCGGCCGCATGGGTCGTGCCGAGAATCACGGCCGACGCCTTGGTGGCGGCGACCTCGGCGGCGTACTTGTCGTTGGCCAGGAATGTGACGTCGCCGGGTCCGGCCGCCTCGAGGCCGGCCACGCGCGCGACGTCGAGGGTGCCGTCGCCTTCCAGGCGAGCGCCAATGCGCTCGGCCAGCTCCTGCAGGGTCACGGAGGCCAGCCTATCACGCAGCAGGAACGGCCAGCCGTTCCACGAACGTGGCCAGATGGCGCAACCCGAGCCGGTGCGCCAGTTCCTGCAAACGGTCGTCGCGAGCCGGCGCCGCCAGCGCCAGGGCCGCGCGCACGTCAGACAGATCCGCGCTGGCTTCTGCGCTCCAGGTCACCCGGTGCAATCCCTGCTGCGCGCCCCGCCACGCCAGCATGTGCCCCACCGTGGTGAAGGTGAAGTAGTAGCCGAGCATGTTGGGCCCTGGCACGAGGATCGTCGCCACCGACACGATCAGCCCCACCAGGTTCAGCAGGAACCAGCGCAGGTGGCGATCCGAATCGCGCTTCAAGCCCTGGCGGAAAATGGCGGTCGCCTGGTCGGCCGGCAGGTCGCTCGGGGTGACGAGCGTGGCCGCCGTGGCCGTGCGCAGGTGCCACAACAGTCGCTGTTCGGCCGCGCGCTCCACGATCCAGCGCAGCGACGTCTTGCGCCACCGGGCCATCAACCCGGCACGGGCCTCCACCTCGGGGTCCTTGCGGCGATGCCGTTCGGCCTCGGCTTCGCGCAGCATGTCGCGGAGCTTCCGCCGCTGGCGACTCAACCAGCCAGCGCCCTCGTCGACGGCCTCGACCGCGTCGTCGTCCGGCTCGAAGTACGGCTCGTAGGCGCCCGCGCCGATCGGGATCAGGAACACTCGCATGATCGTGGGACGATGCACGGGACCAGGCGGTTCTGCCGGCTACTTCGCCGGCGGCGTGGACGGCTTGGGCACGCGGCGCGGTGCCCGCGCGAAGGTCAGCGGCACGGCCGGTTTACCCGCGCGCTCCCAGGCACCGGTGATGAACGCCGCGGTCGACGCGACGGCATCCGCGACGCGCTGATCGAGCACCGGCAGCGCGGTGCGGCTGAAGGCGTCGTAGAAACCGTCGTCGTAGTACTCACGACCGGCGGCGGCCGCGCGATCGGCCGCAAGCATCGGACCGGCCAGACGGTGACTATCGAGCAGAATCTGGAACATGGCCGCGCGCGGGTCGAGCACCGGCGGCTGCGGCGCGGGCACCACCTGCAACGTGGCCGCATAGCGCTCGAACAGATCCGATTCGAAGCGGCCGTGCGCGCCGGGCTGTCCGGTGAGCTGGCCGTCGTAGTTCTTCACCGCATGCAGGGGCACGTGGCCGTCGCTGACATAGTGCGCCAGCACGGCCGAGAAGAGCGCAATGTTGTCGAGGGTGTACTGTGACGGCTGGGGCCGCTTGAGCGCCGCGAACTCGCGCTCGAGCTTGCCGTAGAACTCCGCCGTGCGCCACGGCAGCGTGCCTTCGCGCTGCACCGCCTCGCGGCCGAACTTCTCGACCGCCTTGTCGTACTCGCGCGGCAGCGCGTCGAAGGGATAGGCCCCGTACTGCTCCGCATCGAGGTCCAAGAAGTGGTTGGGCGGTTCGTCTTCCCATCCCACGGTGCGCCACAGGTCAGGGTCGACCGAGCGCTCCACGATGAAGGCACGGCGCGCCTCGAAGAGCGGACGAAGCTCGGCGGGCAGCAGCGCGATCATGCGGCCCGCCACGTGCTTGTGGGCGTCGAAGCCCCAGCCGCGGAGCGACGCCGGCAGCACGCACACCAGGGCCAGCACCACCATCCACCGCGTCACCGAGTGCATGCCTTATTCTACGCGGCCCGCGTCACGGCACGGCGACGACGATGCCGGCCCAGCCTTGGTTGCCAGAGGGGCCCGAGTAGCGCGCGTCGTTGATCGTCACCGTCTGGCCCGTGGCGGTGGACGCCACGACGAAGAACGGGAAGCGCGACCAGCCCAGATACTGCCGGCCCCGGGCGGTGGCCGCGGCCGCGCGAGCCGCGGGATGGTCGTGGTTCTTCGTCACGCCGTAGCCGGCCGGGCGGAAGTGTGGCTGCGGCGAGAAGGCGAGGAAGCCCTTCTCGTAGCGGTCACCCAGGTCGACGAGCACCTCGCGGCGAAATGGGTTGCCGGCCACGGGCGTGACCATGAATGGCGCCGCGCCCTGCCCGGCGCGCGTGAGACCCGCCTGCACCTCGGCCCGCGCCCACACGTTCGACGCGTACATGAGCGCCACGTAGCCGGCCGCCGCCGCCAGACCCGCGCGAGCCGCGCGCTGGCCGCTGGGCAGCGTGCTGGGCAATCCGCTGGCTGAGCCGCGCGCGCGCCACGCCCATACCACCCCGGCGCCGAGCAGCAGATACATCCAGGGGTCGACGATGTAGAGCGCGTCGCCGTAGAACCACCGGCCCGAGAACGGCATGAGCAGACGGATGCCGTAGCTGTTCATGTAGTCGAGCAACGGATGCGACCAGGTGCCCAGCGCGGCCAGCCAGAGCAGTTGCGTCGGCACCACCGGCGGCGGCGCCGGCACTCGGCGTTGGCGCACCAGCCGGTCGTAGCCGACGACCAGCGCCGTGAGCGCCAGCGGCAATAGCACCATGGCCGGCGGCCCGTGCGTCCAGCCGCGCCGGAACGACACCTGCAGCGTGTCGGTCGCGAGCACGGCGATGTCGATGTCGGGCGCGTTGGCGGCCAGCGCCAGCGTGACGAGTGCCAGCGGCGTGCGGCGCTTCAGCCCGGCCTGGCCCATGGCGAGGCCGGTGAGGGTATGACACACAGGATCCATCGCGGCAGCGCCTCGGCGCGATCTAGCGGGGGGCGGCCAGGCCGCGCAGGTCCTTGCGCAGCACCTTGCCCACGGGCGACTTCGGCAGGTCGTCGCGGAACGTCACCATGCGCGGCACCTTGTAGGCGCTGAGCGACTCGCGGCAGAAGTCGCGTAGCACCGCTTCGGTCAGCGTCGGGTCGCGGCGCACGACGAACGCGCACACCGCTTCGCCGCTCGTCTCATTCGGCGTTCCGACGACCGCCACTTCCGCCACGCCGGGGTGCGACGCGATCACGGCTTCCACCTCGTTGGGATACACGTTGAACCCGCTCACGAGGATCATGTCCTTCTTGCGATCGACGATGTAGAGATAGCCGTCGTCGTCGGCCACGGCCACGTCGCCGGTGGCCAGCCAGCCGTCCTTCAGCACGCGCGCGGTTTCGTCGGGGCGCTGCCAGTAGCCAATCATCACCTGCGGTCCGCGCACGAGCAGCTCGCCCGCCACACCCGTGGCCAGGTCGTGCCCGTCGGTGTCGACGATGCGCACGTCGGTACCGGGCGCCGGCACGCCAATCGAATCGCGCTTGTTGCGATGGAACGGCACGAGCGACACGAGCGGCGAGGTTTCCGTCAGGCCGTAGCCCTGATAGATCGGCGTCTTGGTCATCGCCTCCCATCGGTCGCCCACAGCCGGCACGAGCGCCATCCCGCCCGCCACGGTGCCTTTGAGCCCGACGCCCGGCTGCTGCTGAAACCACGGCTCGTGCATCAACCCGGCAAAGAGCGTGTTCACGCCGGTGAGCCAGGTGGCGCCTTCGGTCGTGAGGGCCTGTTTCAGGTTGGCGAGCGGCCGCGGACTGGGGATGAGGATGTTGCGCCCGCCGAACACGAAGAACACCATGAGGTTTGCCGTGAACGCGAAGATATGGTAAAGCGGCAGCGCCGTGATGACCGTTTCCTTGCCCTCGATCACAGCGGGCTTCCACACCTCGATGCACTGGATGATGTTGGCGAGCAGGTTGCCCTCGGTGAGCATTGCGCCCTTGCTCACGCCGGTGGTACCGCCGGTGTACTGCAGCGTGGCCACGCGGTCGTGGCCGAGGCCCTGCAGGTAGAGCAGCGGGTCGGCGCCCGAGCGGAGCTTCGCGCCGCCCTGGGCGAGCGCGCGGTCGAAGGTGGTGTGCGCAAACGTGATCGCCGGCACCTGCTTCTTCACGTAGCGCTGCACGGCGCGCACCACCGTGCGTGTCAGCCACGGCAGCAGGTCGGCAATCGTCACGACGACCACGGTGCGAATCGACAGTTTCGGCAGCACCTTCGCCACCTTGTCGGCGAAGAGATCGATCACGACCAGTCCCGTGGCGCCGGCATCCGCGAACTGATGCTCCATCTCGGGCGCGGTGTAGAGCGGATTGGTGTTCACCATCACGAGCCCGGCCTTGAGCGCGCCGAAGACCACGACGGGATAGGCCAGGCAGTTGGGCATCTGCACGGCCAGCCGGTCGCCGGCGGCAAAGCCCGCGACCTCGCGCAGGTAGACGGCAAAGGCGTCCGATAGCCTGTCGACCTCGGCAAACGTGAGGGCGCCGCGGGTGCCGTTGGGCAAGAGCAGCGTGAACGCTTCCTGCGTGGCGTACTTCGCGGCCGATTCCCGCACCAACGCGGCCACGGTGGGCCAGCGCCGCGGGGCCAGGTC
>Ga0105046_10003109_pt1 | contig 26284 bp, 27 predicted proteins | sample MAT03_FD_78385 | JGI IMG/M metagenome (GOLD analysis project Ga0105046, IMG submission 78385) | Freshwater microbial communities from Lake Fryxell liftoff mats and glacier meltwater in Antarctica - MAT-03 (megahit assembly) | ecosystem: Environmental > Aquatic > Freshwater > Ice > Liftoff...
GACTTCCTTGAACTTCAGCGCCGCCTCCATGGCAATCGGCAGACCGGTGCCGCGGCACCGGTCTGCCGATTGCCATGGAGGCGGCGCTGAAGTTCAAGGAAGTCTGCGGCATCCAGGCCGAGGCCTACAGCGGCGCCGAAGTGCAACATGGCCCCATGGCGTTGGTGGAAAGTGGATTCCCGATGCTGGTGTTGGCACCGCCCGGCCCGGCCTTCGAAGGCCTGTTGGTGCTGGCCCGCCAGATGCGCGAACGCGGTGCGCGCGTGCTGCTGGCCGCGCCACCCGGCACGCCCGATGCGGAGCTGCCGCTGGCCGCCACTGGCCATGTCGACCTGGACCCCGTGGCCGTGGTGCAGAGCTTCTACCGCATGGTCGAAGCCCTGGCCCTGGCCCGCGGCCTGAACCCCGACCAGCCGCGCCACCTCAACAAAGTGACCCGCACGCAATGAACAAAATCCTGAGCGAGACCCCACCCGGTCGTCTGGTGATGGTCGACATCCCTGGCACCACGCTGGACGGCGACACCGCCGCCTTCCTGCGCGACAACCACATTCGCGCGGTGTGCCTGTTCCGCAAGAACCTGGGCAGCGAAAGTGAAATTCGCCAGCTGACCGCCGACTTGCGCGCCACCTTGGGCGCAGGGGCCCTGATCGCCATGGATCAGGAAGGCGGCTCTGTGGCGCGTGCCCTGTGTGTGCCGCAAGCCCCCGGGGCCATGGCGCTGGGCGCGGTGGGCGACGAAGCCCTGGCCGAGCATGTCGGCGCGGCCGTGGCGCGGGGCCTGCGCCACCTGGGCGTGAACTGGAACTTCGCGCCCGTAGTCGACGTCAACAACAACCCGGCCAACCCCGTCATCGCCGAACGCAGCTTCAGCGCCGACCCCGCTGCCGTGTCCCGACTGGCCGGCGCGTGGATGCGCGGCGCCCAAAGCCAGGGCGTGGCCTGTTGCATGAAGCACTTCCCGGGTCATGGCGACACGCACACCGATTCGCACCACGCCTTGCCGGTGGTGGACAAGAGCCTGGCCGATCTGGAAGCGCTGGAGTTGCGGCCTTTCCGCGCCCTGGCTGGCGTCGCGCCTTCGCTGATGACGGCCCACATCGTCTACCCGCAGATCGACCCGCACCACCCGGCCACGCTCAGCCGCGTCATGCTGACCGGGCTGCTGCGTGAACGCCTGGGTTACAGCGGGGTGGTCATCACCGACGCCTTGATGATGAAAGCCGTGCACGACCGCTACGGCCACGCCAAAGCTGCCGTGATGGCCTTGCAGGCCGGTGCCGACATGCCACTGGCGCAGGGCAGCCGCAGCGAACAACAAGCCACCTTGAAGGCCATTGCGCAGGCGCAGGCGCGGGGCGAATTGAACGCCGCTCAAATGGCCCGGAGCGCCGCGCGCCTGGATGCTTTGGCCGCAGCTTTCCCCGCAGTGCCCGCCGAGTTGAGCCAGGCGCAGCGTGCCGACGACGAGACCCTGATGTGCCAGGCTTGGGCTCAGGCCCTGACGGCAGTCGGCGCGCCGCAGGCACCCAAGCTGCACACGCCGCTGCGCGTGGTGACACAGGGCCGTGTCGAAAGCGACGGCGTCAGCGAAGCCGGCCTGCCTGCCGCTGCCGTGCGCGCGCTGTTCGCGGCTTTTGCCGATGTCGAATTCATCGAAGCGCCCAGCCTGGCCACGCTTGACGCGGCCTTGCTGCAGGCCCCCGGCCGTCACAACGTGCTGGTCAGCAACCAGCGTGCGCGTTACCCGCAAGCTGGCCGCTTGCGGGCCGATCTGCATCTGTGTTTGTGGAACCCCTTCCAGGCGCTGGACATTGCTGCGCCCGCCCTCGTCAGCTGGGGTTACGCCAGCGGTGCGCTGGCGGCGGTGCAGGCTTGGCTGGAGGGCCGTGCCGATGCGCCGGGCGTGGCACCAGTGCTGCTGGCACCGGCGGTGTTTGCAGCATGGGCGGCTTCGGCCGGCTTGCATGAACAGGTGGGTGCCGCGTGAGTTCGACCGATGCGACTGGTGCCACGGTTGCTGCGGGTTTTGGGGTGCCTGCCGCCGCCGCCCGCTCACCCGCCACCGGGGTGCTCAGCCTGTACTTTTTGCAGGGCTTGCCGTTCTTCATGGTCAACGTCGTGGCCGGGCTGATGCTCAAGAGCCTGGCCGCGCCACCCTTCCTGCAGGGGCCATATGTCGATGTCACGCAAGGTTTGAGGTCGGCCATGGCTGGCGGTGCGAAGGTGCTGATCTGGGCCTTCGCCACCGGCGACTGTCGGCAGGAGCGCTGGGTCGACGGCGACAGCGCCGCCTTCGTTCGGCAGCAGGTGGCGGCTTTGCAGCGCAACCGGCCGGGGCTGCGCGTTTCGACGCGGCCATCATCAACCAGATGGTGATGAACTACGGCCCCGCCGAAGCCCGCTGGTGTGTGCTGAAAACCGGCGCGGGCCGAACGGATGGACCGGGCGGTGCGAGCTGCGACATGGGCGCTTCAGCCCTGCAGGCCGCGTGCAATGTGGCCGCGAACTTGTTCACCCCGGCCGATGCACAAACCTTGTTGTCGGGTGCGCGCGCGCTGGGACTGGCGGGCGTGCACTGGTGGTCGCTGCTGAACGCTGACGTGGCAGCGCGCCTGTGGCTCGGCAACGCCATCTCCACGCCGACGCATTTCGACGAGTCCAGCAACATCGCCTGTGTGGCGGCCGGTGAACGCCGCTTCACCTTGTTCTCGCCCGAGCAGGTGCACAACTTGTACGTCGGCCCCATTGGCCATGCGCCCACGGGCACGCCCATCAGCCTGGTCGATGTGGACGCACCCGAACTCGCGCGCTTCCCCAAGTTCGAGCACGCGCTGGCTGCGGCGCAAAGCGCCCATCTCGGCCCGGGTGATGCGATCTACATCCCGCCGCTGTGGTGGCACCACGTGGCATCCAGGCGGCCCGTGAACCTGTTGGTGAATCACACTGGTGGCGGCCATCCGGTGTGCCCTCGGGTCTGGACCCGCTGCTGCAGGCGAAGCTGGCCTTTGGGGCTCTGCCACCCGCGCAGCGCCAAGCCTGGCAGGCCTTGTTTGCGCATTGGGTCTTCGCGGCCGATGAGGCCACCGTCGCCCACATCCCGCCGTCCTGGCCGGGCGTGCTCGGGCCCCTGACGCCCGAGCTGCGCGAACGCATCCGCGCGCTGCTGTCCGTCGGCGGTTGACTGCTGCTCAGTGCAGCAACTGGTCCACGCCTGCGGTCAGCGTGGCGTAGGGCTGCAGGTGCTGGCCCAGCCAGTCCATGTCCAGTTGCACGTGTTTCACCAGTTCGGGCTGGGTTTCCAGCAGGGTGGTGATGGCGGGTAGATTGCGATCGCCCGCGTCACTCATCACGCTGGCCATGCGCAGCACGGCGGCCAGGCGGCTGAAGGGCTTTACAGCCAGCGGGTCGGCAGCACCGGCAATGGCCACCGACAACTCTTCCGGGAAGTGCCATCGACGGGCCAATTCGGCCGTGACGTCCAGGTGGTGGCAGTGCAGCAGCGCCACCTCGTGATACAGCAGGCTGTCGGGCAGTTGCGCGCGGCTTTCGGCCAGGGCCACGGTTTCGGGGTCGGCCATCAGCATCAACAACTCGCCGGTGCGCATCACCAGGCCAGCCAGGTTGGCGGTGTCTTGGTCCACATCGCAGGCCTGCCCAAGCACGCGGGCGTAGCTGGCGGTGGCCAGGCATTGGCGCCAGAAGCGCAGGCGGTCGAAGCCCTGGGCGACAGGGAAGGCGCCGCTCACGCAGGCCGCCAAAGCCAGGTCGCGCATGGCCGTCATGCCCACGGTGGCAGCGGCGTCTTGTAAGGTCTTGATGGTGTGTCGCGGGCTGTAGCGGGCTGAATTGGCCATGCGCAGCAACTTCACCGTCAAGCTCTGGTCGCGGCCGATCAGGTTGGCCAGGTAGCCCAGATCGAGGTTCTCGTTGCGGAAGGACGTCAGCAACTCATGCGCCACCTCGGGCATGGTCGGTAGGGCGGTGGCGTTTTCAAAGTACTTGCGTGAAGCATCGGGTGTCAGCATGGCGGGGGGGCTTTCCAAGGGCTGTCCAGGGTCGTCAGGGGGGGGGCGAAGAGCGCCGCGCAAAGGCGCGCTGGCTTCAGGGTTGTCGGCACCTGACCCGCCGTCTTGACCTGTAGACGCTGCCTTACTTGGCGAACAACTGTCCGCGGTCCTTGAAGGCCTTGAACTCCAGTGCGTTGCCCGACGGGTCGTAGAAGAACATGGTGGCTTGTTCGCCTGCCAGCCCCGCAAACCGCACATAGGGCTCGATGACGAACTTCACGCCAGCCGTCTTCAGTTTGGCGGCGAAGGCATCGAAAGCATCCCAGTCCAGTACCACGCCGAAATGCGGTACTGGCACGTGGTGGCCGTCGACTTCGTTGTGGTGGTCGTCTTGCGGCTTGGGCGGTGCCAGGTGAGCGACGACCTGGTGGCCGAAGAGGTCGAAGTCGATCCATTCGCCGCTGCTGCGGCCTTCAGGGCAGCCCAACAAGCCGCCATAAAAAGCGCGCGTGCTGGCCAGGTCGGTCACGGGGAAGGCCAGGTGAAAGGGGGTGATGCTGCTCATGGTGGGTGTCGTCCGGGGTTGGGGCTCATGCAAAGACGCTGGCGTCAGTGCGCACCAGGTCCAAGGGTTAACGCTGGCCGGCGGGCTTGTTCAGCCGCAGGCCTTCGGGCGTGTGTTCCTCGATCAGCAGGTAGCGCGGGGTCGGGCCGCCGTCGCAGACGATGGCCGCCACGGTGGTGCTGGGGGTCCAACGCGTGTTCATCCTCGAGCTGACGTGCCAATCACTTCGCCGCGCCAGCTTTCACCTTCAAGCGCCACGCATGCAGCAGCGGCTCGGTGTAGCCGCTGGGTTGAGTCAAACCCTTGAAAACGAGGTCGCTGGCGGCCTGGAAGGCGGCGCTGTCCTTCAAATTTACGCTCATGTTCTGGTACTTCGTGTCGCCGGCGTTTTGCTTGTCGACGACCTTGGCCATGCGCTTGAAGGTGGCCTTCACCTGCGCTTTGTCCACCACGCCGTGCAGCAGCCAGTTGGCGATGTGCTGGCTGGAAATGCGCAGCGTGGCGCGGTCTTCCATCAACCCCACGTTGTGGATGTCGGGCACCTTGCTGCAGCCCACGCCCTGGTCCACCCAGCGCACCACATAGCCCAGGATGCCTTGCGCGTTGTTGTCGATTTCCTGCTGCTTTTCTTCGTCGGTCCACTTGGGTTTCTTGGCCACGGGCACGCTCAACAGGTCGTTCAGGATGGTGTCGGCTTCAGCGGTGGCGTCGACTTTCTCCAAGGACTTCTGCACCTTGAAAACGTCCACCTGGTGGTAGTGCAAGGCGTGCAGCGTGGCAGCCGTGGGGCTGGGCACCCAGGCGGTATTGGCACCGGCCTGCGGGTGCACGATCTTCTGCTGCAGCATTGCGCCCATCAGGTCGGGCATGGCCCACATGCCCTTGCCGATTTGTGCCTTGCCGCGCAGGCCGCATTGCAGGCCCACCAACACGTTGTTGCGCTCGTAAGCCGCAATCCACGCGGTTTTTTTCATGTCGCCCTTGCGCAGCATCGGGCCGGCGCGCATGGCGGCGTGCATCTCGTCGCCGGTGCGGTCCAGGAAGCCGGTGTTGATGAAGGCCACGCGGTCCAACGCCGCAGCGATGCAGGCCTTCAGGTTCACGCTGGTGCGACGTTCCTCGTCCATGATGCCCAGCTTCACGGTGGCCTTTTTCAGGCCCAGCAGCGTTTCCACGCGGCCGAAGAGTTCGCTGGCGAAGGCCACTTCGGCCGGGCCATGCATCTTGGGCTTGACGATGTAGATGCTGCCGGTGCGGCTGTTGACCAAGCCCTTGCCGTGCGGGCCCACGCCATGCCGCTGCAGGTCGTGCAGCGAGATCGTGCAGGTGACGACGGCGTCGAGGATGCCTTCCGGGATCTCCTTCGCGTCCGGCCCGTACAACACGGCCGGGTTCGTCATCAGGTGGCCCACGTTGCGAATGAACATCAAGGAACGGCCGTGCAGCGTGACCGCGTCCTCGCCATTCGGTGCCGTGTAGACGCGGTCGGCGTTCAGGCCACGGGTGAAGGTCTTGCCACCCTTGTTGATTTGCTCGGTCAGCGTGCCCTTCAGGATGCCCAGCCAGTTGCGGTAAGCCAGCACCTTGTCGTCGCCGTCGACCACGGCCACCGAGTCTTCCAAGTCGAGGATGGTGGACAAAGCCGATTCGAGGACCAGGTCCGACACGCCGGCCGCATCGCTGCTGCCAATGGCGGTGCTGCGGTCGACGCGAATGTCCAGATGCAGGCCGTTGTGCGCCAGCAGCACGCTGCTGGGGGTGGCGGCGTTGCCCTGGTAGCCGACAAACTGCCTGGGCGCTTTCAGGCCCACGCTGCGGCCGTCTTTCAGCGTCACCCGCAACGCGCCGTCTGTCACGGCGTAGCCGGTTGAATCGACGTGGCTGGCCTTGACCAGCGGTGCGGTGCGGTCCAGCACGTGGCGGGCGTATTCGATGACCTTGGCACCGCGCGCCGGGTTGTAGCCCTCGCCGTTCGGGCCGGTCTTGGTGGCACCGTCGGTGTCGGGCAGGGCGTCGGTGCCGTACAGCGCGTCATACAGGCTGCCCCAGCGTGCGTTCGCAGCGTTCAAGGCGTAGCGGGCGTTGGTGATGGGCACCACCAGCTGCGGGCCGGCCTGCAGCGCCAATTCCGCGTCGACGTTCTTGGTGGTGGTCTTCACCTTCTCGGGCACCGGCACCAGATAGCCGATCTTGGCCAGGAAGGCGCGGTAGCGAGCCATGTTCTTGATCGGGCCTGGGAACTTGCTGTGCCAGGCGTCCAACTCGGTTTGCAGGCGGTCACGTTCGGTCAGCAGCGCAGCGTTCTTGGGTGCCAAGTCGCGCACGATGGCGTCGAAACCGGTCCAGAAGGCAGCCGCTTCGATGCCCGTGCCGGGCAGCACCTCGGTTTCGATGAACTGGTGCAGGACGGTCGAGACTTGCAGGCTATGGACTTCGGTGCGCATGAATCAATCTTTCTCGGAGGTCTGAAGGAATGGCCAATCAAAGGGCGGGAATCAAAGGAAGCACATCGCGCAGGCTTCGGCCGGTGTACGTCGGCTGGGTGCCCAGCGGATCCAGCGGCAGATCGCTTCGGTTCACCCACAAGGTGCTGTAGCCGAACCACGTGGCACCGATGGCGTCCCAGCCGTTGCTGCTGACGAACAGAACGTCACCGGCCGGCAAGCCCAAAGCGGCGGTGCCGAGGGCGTAGGCGGCGGGGTCGGTCTTGAAACGGCGCACGCTGTGCACGCTGATCACGTGCTGCAGCAGGCCCTGCAATCCCGCGCTTTCGATGGCCGCGTGCAGCATGTCGGGGTCGCCGTTGCTCAGGATGCCGGTCGGTATGCCGCGCTTTTTCAACGCCAGCAACACCTCCCGGTTTTCCGGGAATGTGCTGAGATGGCAGTACGCGTTCATCAGCCGCTCTTCCGCTTCGACAGGCAGCGGCAACTGAAGTCGCGCTGCGGCGTAGCGCAGCGCGGCGCGGGTCAGCTCCCAAAAGGAGCGGTAGAACGGGCTGCCGGAATGGGCCGTGTGCGGTGCCGCTTCGGCCGGGCCGCTCATCGATACCAGTCGCGTGTAATCGATCTGCTTGTCGCGCCACAGCACCGCCAGCCGTTCCCCGTGCGAAGGGAACATCTGCTCGGCCAAGTGACCCACGCTGTACACGTCGAACAGCGTGCCATAAGCGTCGAACAGGACAGCTTGAAGTTTCATCCCCGAACTTTATTCGATACGCCAACGCGTATTAAGGCCAACAAACGTGATTGATTTGTGCCCTGGATAGGCATAATTTCTGCCTATGGCCCGACTCAAACAGATCGAATCCTTCGTCGCCGTGGCCACCAAGGGCAGCCTCACGGCCGCGGCGCTGGCCGAAGGTGTGGCGCCCGCGGTCATCGGCCGGCGCATAGATGCCCTGGAAGAACGCCTGGGCGTGAAGCTGCTGTTGCGCACCACGCGGCGCATCACGCTGACCCACGAAGGCAGCGCCTACCTCGAAGATTGCCAGCGCTTTCTGGCCGATTTGGCCAGCGCAGAAGCCAGTGTCAGCGCCGGCGGGGTGAAGGCCAGCGGGCACTTGCGTGTGACGGCACCAGCCGGCTTCGGTCGCCGCCACGTGGCGCCCTTGGTGCCAGCCTTCATTGCCGCGCACCCCGACGTCAGCTTCAGCCTGAACTTGTCCGACCGCGTGGTCGACATCGTCAACGAAGGTTTCGATTGCGCGATTCGCGTCGGCGAATTGCCCGACAGCAACCTGATCAGCGTGCGTCTGGCCGACAACCGCCGTCGGTGCGTGGCCGCCCCGGCCTACCTGGAACGCGTCGGCGTGCCCGCCACCCCGGCCGAATTGAACCGCCACGCCTGCCTGACGCTGAGCAGCGACGCCAGCCAGACCCGCGGCTGGGCCTTTTCCGCCGACGGCGAGGTCACCCACCTGCGTCCCAGCGGCCCGCTGGACTGCAGCGACGGTCAGGTGCTGCACCAGTGGTGTCTGCAAGGCCTGGGCATCGCCTGGCGCAGCACCTGGGAGGTGGAAAGCGACATCGCCAGCGGCCGTCTCGTCGAGGTGCTGGCCAGCCACGCAGCGCCGCCGAACGGCATCTTCGCCGTGTTCACGCAGCGCAAGCACCTGCCCTTGCGTGTGCGGTTGTGGATCGACTACGTCAAACACAGTTACGGCGACCCGTCGTACTGGGCCTCAAGCCCAGTCCAAGCCCACGCCTCAAGCCCAGTCCAAGCCCACGCCGTCATCCCACCGAAGCCTTAGGCTGCCAGCCAGCAAAAAGGGCACCACAGTGCCCTTTTGCATCGAAGCTCGCGGTTTTCCGCGAGCCATCACTTCTTGACTTCGGCCTCGCACTTCTTGATCGAGCTGGCCTTGGCCGCACCCGCAAGTGCCTTGCCGTTCTTGTCTACGGCCTTGGCTTCGCACGATGCGCCCGCACCGGCGTCGGCCTCGCACTTCTTCAGAAAGCTGTCTTTCGCCGCGCCGGCCAAGGGCTTGCCGTTCTTGTCGACGGCCTTGGCTTCGCAAGCCGGGTTGGCCGCAAAGGCCTGGCCTGCGAACAGGCTGCAGGCGGCGATCAAAAGCACGCTCAGGGACTTTTTCATGGGGGCTCCTCTTCAGTGTGTGTATGGCGGTCTGCCGAAAGCGATTTCAGCAGACATGCCACCTGCCGCACCCCCATCTAACGAATGGGAACGACGAATGCATTGGGCCTTCAGCGAGCGCCAGCGAGCTTGGGGGCCAAAAGCCCTGCATCAAAGAATCCGTCGTTCGTGTCCCAGCGCCTCGTGTGCAGAGTGCAAGCGCCGAACGAGCACGCTGATGAACGCCTTGTCGAACATCGATCTCGTCTGCAATGACAGCAACTCCATGCTCTGCGGCGTGAAGGACAGCGTGGTGGCCAGTTGCGACACCAACACATCCACGGTGTGCACCCGCAGCTCGGGGCTGGGAGCCAGGTAAGCCATTTCGCCCACTGTGGTGCCGGCCCCCAGGGAAGCGACCGACCTGCCGTCGCGGTAGACCTCGACCCGCCCCTGTGTGATGACGTGGAAGGCGCTGGACTCTTCGCCGCGCCGGTACAAGGCGTGGCCATAGGAATGACGCTGCCAGCGGCCGCGCCGCACCACTTCCCACAATTCCACGTCGCCGAAGTCAACGAAAAGCGTCAGTCCGCGCAGCAGCGTGTAGCGCTCGCTGTCCAGCACTTCCTGCAGCGGTCCGCGCAGCACCTGCTCGGTGGCGCTCAAAGCGGACAGCGCCTGCGAGAAAGAGTCCCAGTTTGCGGGGCGGTCCTTGCGGTCTTTCGACAGACTGCGTTCGATCAGCTCCTGCAAGGCCACTGGCAGGCCTTCGCGCAGCGACGCCAGCGGTGGCGGCGTGCCGCGAAAGATCTGCTGAATGATGGCCTGCTGGTGCACCGCGTCAAAGGGCGGGCGGCCCGCCACCAGGTGGTACATCACCGCCGCCAGCGAGTAGATGTCGGCCCGGCTGTCCAGCACATCGCCGTCGAGTTGTTCAGGCGACATGTAGGCCAGTGAACCCACCCGGTAGATCTGCGTGTTTTCAGCGCCGGTGTTGAAAACGCTGCCGAAGTCGGTGACTTTGACTTCGATGATGTGGTCGCCGTCCTGCTGTACCAGCACATTGGCGGGCTTCACGTCGCGGTGGATCAGGCCCTGGCGGTAGCAGTAGTTCAGCGCCATGGCGCACTTGAAGCCGACTTCCAGAATCTGCGCCAGCGGCAGCAGGTTGTCGGCACGGCAGAAGCGCCGCAGCGTCACACCTTCCACGTGCTCCATCACCAGGTAGGACAAATCTTCCTCGCTGACGGCGTCCAGGATTTCCACGACGTTGGGGTGGTGCAGTCGCCCTACCAGCGCAGCCTCTGCTGCGAAGAATCGCTGCTGGAAGTGCGCCTCGCGCGAGTCGGCCAGCAGGCTCGAGCGCACGCGCTTGATCGCGACGTCACGTCCGCGGAAGGGGTCCCAGGCCAGGAAGACCTCGCTGGTCGAGCCTTCGCCCAGCTTGGACTTGACCCGGTACTTGCCGATGTGGGTCGGCAAGTCCAGTCCGGGCGTGACAGGTTGAGGGTTGGCGAGTCTGGAAAGTGGCATGTCAGGCAGGCGCTGCAGATCCGGACGGCATGACCTGCCGTTGGATCTTCGCTGGCTGCGGGCGTATCCATGCCCTGAAGTGGCGGGTCCAAGCCGTCCATCTTTGTGCCGCTGGGGTCGGCGGGCGGGTGGTGGTGACACGGCAAGGACACGGCAAGGACAGAGCAAGGGCGAAAAGTAGAATCGTTCGATGATCCAAGTCAAAGCCGAGCTGCTCGCCGCCCTGCAAACCGCCCTGCAAGCCGTGGTGGCCGAAGTCGCGCCTGACGCCGCAGCGCCCGTGGCGGCCTTCGAGTCGCCCAAGCAGGCCTCGCATGGCGACTTCGCCATCACCGCGGCCATGCCGCTGGCCAAGTCGCTGAAGAAGAACCCGCGCGAGATCGCAGACCGTCTGGTGGCCGCGCTGAACATGCAGCCCGCCGTGCAGCGCTGGGTGCAGCAGCTTGAGATTGCCGGCCCGGGCTTCATCAACCTGCGCCTTGCGGCCGCGGCCAAGCAGACCGTGGTGGCCGAAGTGCTGGCCCAAGGTGCTGATTTCGGTCGTCAGCCCGCACAGCCCGAAGGTGCCGGGCGGGTAATGGTGGAATTCGTTTCCGCCAACCCCACCGGCCCGCTGCACGTAGGCCACGGCCGCCAGGCAGCCTTGGGCGACAGCATCTGCAACCTGCTGCAAACACAGGGCCGTTCGGTGCAGCGTGAGTTCTATTACAACGACGCGGGCGTGCAGATTGCCACGCTGGCCCACTCCACACAGGCGCGTCTGAAGGGTTCGAAGCCCGGTGATGCGACCTGGCCCGAGTCGGCCTACAACGGTGAGTACATTGCTGACATCGCAGCTGATTTCCTGGCCAAAAAGGCTGTCACCGCCGATGACCGCGCCTTCACAGCCAGCGGCGACATCGAAGACCTCGACAGCATCCGCCAGTTCGCCGTGGCCTACCTGCGCCACGAACAAGACCTGGACCTGCAGGCTTTCGGCGTCCGCTTCGACCACTACTTCCTGGAAAGCAGCCTGTACACCAGTGGCCGGGTGGACGACACGGTGCAGCGCCTTGTGGCATCGGGCAAGACTTTTGAGGACGGCGGCGCGCTGTGGCTTCGCAGCACCGATTACGGTGACGACAAAGACCGCGTCATGCGCAAGCAAGACGGCACCTACACCTACTTCCTGCCCGACGTGGCGTACCACGTGGGCAAGTTCCAGCGCGGGTTCTCGCAGGTCATCAACGTGCAAGGCAGCGACCACCACGGCACCATAGCCCGGGTGCGTGCCGGGTTGCAGGCCGTGGGTCTGGGCGTGCCGGCTGGCTACCCCGACTACGTGCTGCACAAGATGGTCACGGTGATGAAGGGCGGCGAGGAGGTCAAGATCTCCAAGCGTGCCGGCAGCTACGTGACCCTGCGCGATCTCATCGAGTGGACCAGCCGCGACGCGGTGCGCTTCTTCCTCATCAGCCGCAAGGCCGACACCGAGTTCGTTTTCGACATCGACCTCGCGTTGAAGGCCAACGACGAGAACCCGGTGTTTTATGTGCAGTACGCGCATGCGCGCATCTGCTCGGTGTTGGCCAAAGATGCGTCCAAAAACACCGCAGCGCAGGGCGGTGCAGGTCGCGACTGCGCCAGCGCCGATCTGACGCGCCTGGTGGCACCGACCGAAGCCGCTTTGATGCTCAAGCTGGCCGACTACCCGGCCATGCTGACGCGGGCGGCAGCCGACCTCGCACCGCACGATGTGGCGTTCTATCTGCGCGACGTATCAGCTGCGTTCCACGGTTACTACGCCGCCGAGCGTTTCCTGGTCGAAGACGCCGAACTGGCGCGGGCCCGCATGGCTTTGCTGGAGGCGACTGCACAGGTGCTGCGCAACGCCCTGGCGGTACTGGGCGTGTCGGCACCGCAAGCCATGGCGCGTGAAGTTGCAGCCGAGACCGGCGTCGAGGTCGCGCCTTTATGAGCCCGATCCGGCAGCGTGGCGGCTTCGCCTTGGGCATGGTGGCGGGCCTGCTGGTGGGCTTGGCCCTTGCGCTGGCGGTGGCGCTGTACATCACCAAGGCACCGAATCCTTTTGTCAACAAGGTGCCCAATCGCACGGCCGAGCAAGACACCGCCGAGGCCCAGCGCAACCGTAACTGGGATCCGAACGCGCCCTTGAGCGGAAAGCCCGTTGTTGCGAAACTGCCTGCCGCGTCGGCTTCCGGGGCAGTGGGTGCGGCGGCTGCAGACTCTGCCTTTGCCGTGGCACCTGGAGCCACACCGGTTGCCGCCTCTGCGGTGCCGTCTGCCGTACCGGGCGCGCCTGCAACCACCGCGGCCCGGGCACCCGTGCGCGACCCGGCAAGCATCCTGGCCGGGGGTCCCGCACCGGCACCCGCACCCGCAACCGCAACCGTCGCGGCCGCCGATCCCTTCGTCTACTTCGTGCAGGCTGGTGCCTATGCCCGCAGCGAGGAAGCCGAGCAGCAGCGTGCCCGTCTGGCGCTGATGGGCTTGACCGCCCGCATCACCGAACGCGAGCAAGCCGGCCGCTTGATGCACCGTGTGCGCGTCGGCCCGTTCCCTGCCCGCGATGAGGCCGATAGGCTGCAAGCCAAGCTGCAGGAACAGACGATCGAAGCGCAAATCGTGCGCGTCGAAAAGCCCTGAAGGCCTGAGTCATCCCGCGTTGCGCAAGGCCCGGAACTCTGCGGGCGCTGCACACTCCATCATTGCGTTCAACATTCCCACCCGAGAGGACTTTCATGAAGCGCCGCGACTTTTCACTGCAATTGGCCAGCGCCGGCCTGGGCCTGGCACTTGTCGGCACTGCCCGTGCACAAGGTGCGCCCGTCGAGGGTCAGCAGTTCCAGCGCCTGCAGACGGTCGTAGCCGTCAGCTTGCCGGCCGGCAAGAAAGTAGAGGTGCTGGAGTTCTTCTCTTACGCCTGCCCGCATTGTTTTTCGTTCGAGTCCGCGCTGGAAGTCTGGATCAAGCAACTGCCCTCTGATGTGCTGTTCCGCCAAGTGCCGGTGGGTTTCATGGCCCCGGCGCTGCAAAAAGCGTTCTTTGCGCTTGAGGAAATGGGCCAGCGCGACGCCCTGCACCGCAAGATCTTCAGCGCCTTCCACGTTCAGCGTACCCGCCTGAACACGGAGGCCGAAGTGCTCGCCTTCGTCACGGGCAACGGCATCGACGGTGCGAAGTTCACAGAAGCCCTGAAATCTTTCGCGGTCAACACCAAGATCAGCCGCACCCAGCAGTTGATGAGCGGCTACAAAATCGACAGCGTGCCGATGCTGGGTGTGCATGGCCGCTTCACGACCTCGCCGTCGATGGCTGGCACGTCCGAGCGGGCGCTGGCCGTCACCGACACCTTGATCCAGCGCGCCCGCCAGGGCGTCTGAGGCCTGCGAAGCCGGACCGTACGGGCCCTGGACGCGCACGGCCGATTTCGGGCGAGACTTCACGCAGAAGCGGCGGGCGCAAGACCCAGAGCAGATAGAATAATCTGCAAGTTTCATGCCGCATCCAATGCTCCCTCGCTCCTGCCACGACAGTCGCTTTTTTTCTGCGCTATCCGCCTCACGGTTGATGGCCTATGCGGCCTGTCTGGCTGTGGCGGCCTGCGTTCTGGTGCCATTGGCGCACGCTGAAAAGGCCGATCGCAGCAAACCCATGGTCATTGAGGCCGAGCGCGATGGCGTGCTGGACGAGCAGCGCCAGACCACCGTGTTCACCGGCAATGCCGTGGTCTCGCAGGGCACCATGCTGCTTCGCGCCGAACGGGTAGAGGTGCGTGAAGGCACCGATGGATACCGCACCGCCACAGCCGTGGGCAGCCGTGCCAAGCCTGCCACTTGGCGGCAGCGGCGCGATGGCGTAGACGAATCCGTGGAAGGCAGTGCCGACCGCATCGAATTCGACGGCCGCAACGACACCGTGCGCTTTGTTGGCAACGCCAACCTGCGGCGCATGCGCGTCGCTGGGGTGGTCGACGAGATCAATGGCGGTGTGATCATCTGGAACAACCTGACCGAAGTCTTCAAGGTCGAAGGCGGTGCCACGTCCGCGGCCAACCCCACGGGGCGCGTGCGTGTTGTGCTTGGCCCTCGTGCCGAAACGCCTGCATCGGGTGCTGCGTCCGCGGCCGGTGCTCCGCTGGTGCCTGTACGCAAGCTTGGAGAGCGCCGCTGATGCCTGGTCTCGCACAAGACCCGACCCTGACGTCGGTCGCCGCGCAGCCTCGGCCAGTGTCCGGCGGCAGCCGCCTGGAAGCCCGCAACCTGCGCAAACGCTTCGGGCCGCGAACGGTGGTCGAGAACGTTAATCTGTCCGTCGGCGCGGGGGAAGTGGTGGGCCTGCTGGGCCCCAACGGCGCCGGCAAGACCACGACGTTCTACATGGTCGTCGGGCTGGTGCGCGCCGACGCAGGCGAGATCAGCATCGACGGGCAACCCGTGCAGGGTTTGCCGATCCACAAGCGCTCTCGGCTGGGCCTGTCCTATCTGCCGCAAGAGGCTTCCATCTTCCGCAAGTTGACAGTGGAAGAGAACATCCGCGCGGTGCTGGAGCTGCAGCTTGACGCCAACGGGCGTTCGTTGAAGGCGGCGGCCATCAACGAGTTGCTGGAAAAGCTGCTGCTGGACCTGGCCATCGGCAAGCTGCGCGATTCGCCGGCTCCGGCCTTGTCGGGTGGTGAGCGTCGGCGTGTCGAAATTGCCCGAGCGCTGGCGACCCAACCGCGCTTCATCTTGCTGGACGAGCCCTTTGCGGGAGTCGACCCCATTGCCGTCATCGAGATCCAGAAGATCATCCAATTCCTGCGCTCGCGGGGCATCGGTGTGCTGATCACCGACCACAACGTGCGCGAAACGCTGGGCATCTGCGACCGCGCGTACATCATCAGCGAAGGGCACGTGCTGGCTGAAGGCACGCCGCAGGAAATCGTTGAAAACGCCGAGGTCCGCAAGGTCTACCTCGGCGAAAACTTCCGCATGTGACGTGGGGCCCTCAAGCTTGTCATTTCTTGCCTTCGCTACGCGCCATGGGGGGCCAACCAGCAGCCCGGCAGAGTCGGCTCTGCGCGTGGGCTTGAGCGCCTTACACACACCGTGAAGCCGTCGCTACAGGTACGGCTGTCGCAGCACCTGGCGCTGACGCCGCAGCTGCAGCAATCAATACGCCTGTTGCAGCTGTCCACGCTGGAGCTGCACCAAGAGGTGGGCCAGATGCTGGAGCAGAACCCCTTCCTCGAAACCGAGGAAGAACTGCCCGCCAACCCCTTCGAGACACCGCCTGAGCGGATGGCCGCCGACCGCGTGGCCGACACCGCACCGGCAGCCGACTCCCCGGACGCGGCAGAAACGACGCCGGAGATCAGCGCCGACGACTTCGGCACCACCGAGCGCGACGACTGGGAGAACGGCACCGAGTCCGACGACTTCGACGGCATCCGCGAAACACCGTCTTCAGCGGGCAGTTCGGGCGAGCACGGCGAAGAGATGGATGCACAGGATCGCAGTTCGATCTCGCAGTCCTTGCAAGACCACCTTCGCCAGCAGGTGGTCGGCATGCGCCTCTCGGCGACCGACCACGCGGCGCTGGAAGTGCTGATCGAGTCGCTGGACGGCGACGGCTATCTGGCTGACACGCTGGAAGACATCGCCGCGCGCCTGGCCGAAATGCTGGGCATCGACAGCGACGACGGTCGTGAGGAGTTGGCCGACCGTTTGCGCTGTGCCTTGCGCTGGTTGCAGAGCCTGGAGCCCACCGGTGTGGGCGCACGCAGCCTCGGCGAATGCCTGGCGCTGCAGCTGAACACCCTGCCGCGCACGCCTGCGCGCCAGTTGGCCCTGCGCATCAGCGAACATTACCTGGAACTGCTGGCCAGGCGCGACATGAAGCGCCTGACCGCGCTGACCCATGCCGACGAAGACCTGGTGCGGCAGGCTCAGACCTTGATCGTGGCCTGCGAACCCAAGCCAGGGCGGCCGTTTTCCGTGGGCGAGTCGCATGTCATCGTGCCCGACGTCATCGTGCGCAAGACCGGTCGCGGCCTTGGCGTGACGCTGAATCCCGACGTCATGCCGAAATTGCGCATCAACGACCTGTATGCCCAGGCAGTACGTGGCAGCCGCGGTGCAAACGGTCAGCCGGGGCTGGGCTCGCGCCTGCAAGAAGCCCGCTGGTTCGTGAAGAACATTCAGCAGCGTTTTGACACCATCTTGCGGGTTTCCAAGGCCATCGTCGAACGCCAGAAAGGCTTTTTCACGCACGGTGCCATCGCGATGAAGCCATTGGTCCTGCGCGAGATCGCCGACGAGTTGGGTCTGCATGAAAGCACCATCTCGCGGGTGACCACGGCCAAGTACATGTCCACGTTGCAAGGCACCTTCGAGCTGAAGTACTTCTTCGGCTCGTCGCTGAACACCGAGGCCGGCGGCAATGCGTCGAGCACGGCGGTGCGCGCGCTGATCCAGCAGTTCGTGGGCTCTGAAGATGTGAAGAAGCCGCTGTCGGACAGCCAGATTAGCGACATGCTGGAAGAGCAGGGCATCCAGGTCGCGCGGCGCACGGTGGCCAAGTACCGCGAAGCGCTGAAGATCGCGCCGGCCAGTCTTCGAAAGGCAATTTAGTGACGACCTTGTTTCTGCCCTGCGCCGGTGGCGTTGAAGAGTTGCTGGCCGCCGAGGTGCTGCGCATCACGGGCGTGGCGGCTGAAACCGGCCGCGGTGGCGTGTGGGTGGAAGGCGATGAGCGCCTGGCCATGCAGCTGAACCTGGAAAGCCGGCTGGCCACGCGGGTGCTGTGGCCGTTGGCCGAGGGCTACTACCGCGACGAGCACGACCTCTATGACATCGCCCGGCGAGTGGAGTGGCAGCACTGGATCACGCCAGAGCAGACCATGAAGGTCGACGTGGTGGCCATGCGTTCGCCTTTGCAGAGCTTGAATTTCACGGCCCTGCGCATCAAGGACGCCGTGTGCGACCACCTGCGCGAAGTCGCCGGTGCGCGACCCAGCGTCGACACCCGCCACCCCGATCTGCCGCTGAGCCTGTTTGTCGGCCCCGAAAACGCCACGCTGTACGCCGACACTTCTGGCGAGGCGCTTTTCAAGCGGGGCTGGCGAGAAGACACCGGCGAAGCGCCGCTGAAGGAAACGCTGGCCGCTGCCATGCTGGCCGCTGCTGGCTGGCAAGGCCGCGTGGAAGACGGCCCTTTGTTCGACCCCTGCTGTGGCGCAGGCACCATCGCCATCGAAGCCGCGCAGATGGCCTGCGGCATCGCTGCGGGCAGCCTGCGTCGGTTCGCCTTTGAGCGCATGCTGCCCTTCAGGCCCTTCCTGCCCCAGTGGCGCGAACTGCAGGCCGCCGCGAAGGCGCGTGTGCACGCGCCGGCTGTTGCCATCTACGCCGGCGATGTCAGCTTCCGCATGACCGACTTCGCCGCCCGCAACGCAGCCCGCGCGGGTGTGGCGCAGGCCATCGAGTTCAAGACCGCCGATGCCTTGCAGCGCCCGCCGCCCGCGCCGACCGGTGTGTTGATCATGAATCCGCCCTACGGCGAGCGCATCGCACCCAAGGGCCAGGGCAACACCACATCGCGCGAAGGTTTTGAGGGCGGCGGCACCTCAGCCGACTTCTTCAGCAAACTGGCTTCGCATTGGAAGAACGAGTACCCGGGCTGGTGCGCCTGGTTGCTCAGCCCCGACATGAAGCTGCCCAGCGCCATGCGCCTGAAGGAAAGCCGCCGTGTGCCGCTGTGGAATGGCGCCATCGAATGCCGCATGTTCCGCTTCGACATGGTCAAAGGCAGTCACCAAGCCCGCTAGCCGCTCGCGGCTGGGCAATTCATCGCAATGCAGGCAAGGCGCTGATGCGGCGGTCGATCTCGCCGACCATGGCCGCGTACCTGGGCGAACCCACCGCGCCAAAGCGCAGCTTGAATTCCGACTCGGGCATGCCTTCGGGCAGGTCGGCCGCGTGGGGCATGAAGTCGGTTTCCCGCACACCCCCGGCCAAGGCCGCTTGCAGCCTGCCGGGCTGCTGCAAGGCCATTTCACCCAGGCGAGTGCCCGCGCGGTCGGCAGCCAGATCGTTGAAGCTGAAGCCACTACCGCCGCGCGAATCGGCCACTTCCTTGTACAGGCCCACGGCCCTGGACAGCGGCCCGGTGCCTTCGACCACCAAAGCGGCCGAGATCAGCAGGTGCAGCGGCGAGTCGTCGCGGCCTGCCAGTGTCAGCCGCTGAGGGCGGGCGCGGGGCCAGTTGCGCGCGGCCGGCAGCAGGCGGTCCAGCGACTGGCCGTTGGCGTACAGCGTCAGCACCACGATGGCAGCCCGGTTCTCTGCCACGGCGTCGCCGCCCGCGGCGCTGCGCTGTTGCGCCAGTTCGAACATCGGCCCGATCCAGGCGGCCAGCGACTGAGCTGAACGCTCCGGCTGGCGGGCGGCACTTTCAGCCAGTGCCACCAGGCGGTCGGAATAAGCCTTCAAGCGGTCTTGCTCGGCTTGCGGCACCAGCCCCGCCACGATGCGCTCGGCACTGTCGCGGCGCAGCACGTAGCTGAGCACCACCTGACGCTGGAAAAAGTTCACCTGTCGAAGCACGTCGGCTACCAGCTCGGTCTCTGCCGCCAAGCCCAACAAGCCGGCGGTCTGACGGGCCAGGGGCACGGCCAGGAAGGTCGGCAGCGGCAGACGACCGATGCTGAGCGCCGCCACCTCCGGCAGGCCACCGCTGTCACGCAGCGTGGCACGCACGTTGATCCAGTGGCCCAGTGTGCGGGTCAGCACGTTGCTGGGCAGGTGCAAGCTGCTGTCGATATGGGCCCGCCCCCGTTCCAGCGTGACCCTGATGGGAACGCCCAGCCGCCGGTAGGCGATGTGGTTGAGCAGCAGGTCGATGTCGCGCTCATGCAGCACGACGTTGCTGAGCTGGCCCGACGCGGTGCGTCGCGGGTCGTTTTCGCGCACGATGTTCAGGACCCGCGAAATGTCGGCCTGGGCGATGTTCTCCGTCATGCTGACACTGGGCCCGGGCTGCAGCACGGCCGTCAGCAGCATCGCTGTGAGGGCCAGGGTGGCAGTCGCAGCGAGTGCCAAGCGCATGCGCAGAGTCAGTTTGAACATGCGCGCAGTCTGCCACCGTTGGCCTCTTCCGTCGGCCAGAGCAAGGGGGTCAGCGAGGCATAATTCTGAGTCGCCCTCTAGGGGCCTACGGAGCATGCGCTTGGACCCGAGTCACTCTCGGTGACCGTCCATTCCTCAGCCGGACCGTGCCAATCAGCATCGGCCCGGCCGGGATGAGACGGACCCCCACCAATCCCTCTCATACCCGCCTGCCGCTTGCATCGGCAGCCGCCGCGCTCCCGAAGGACCGCAGATGCTGAACGTGTTCACATTGGCCAATGGCCGACTGTTCCAGGAAGAGATCGAATCGCGCGAGGCGCTGAACCACCTGCAGCCGGTGTGGGTCGATCTCGAGAATCCGACCGACGAAGAGAAGCTATGGATCCAGCAGCGCTTCGATCTGAACATCCCCAGCGACGCCGTCGATGACGACCTGGAGGAATCGGCCCGCTTCTACGAAGAAGACAACGGCGAACTGCACATCCGTTCCGACTTCCTGATCGACGCCGGCGACGCCGGCAAAGGCCCCGAAGTGGAATCAGCCCGCAACGTGCGGGTGGCCTTCATCCTGAGCCGCAACGTGCTGTTCAGCATCCACCGCGAAGACCTGCCGGTTTTTCGTTTGCTGCGGCTGCGTGCACGCCGCATTCCAGCGCTGATCGAAGACGCCAAGGACGTGCTGCTCAAGCTGTATGACGCCGACGCCGAATACAGCGCCGACGCCTTGGAAGGCATCTACGATGGGCTGGAGAAGGTCAGCGCCAGTGTGCTCAAGCAAGACGTGAACGACCAGGTGGCCGGTGCTGCATTGACGGCCATTGCCCGCGAGGAAGATTTGAACGGCCGCATCCGTCGCAACGTGATGGACACCCGCCGCGCCTTGAGTTTCATGATGCGCAGCCGCATGCTGAACGCCGAGCAGTTCGAAGAAGCGCGCCAGATCCTGCGCGACATCGACAGCCTGGACAGCCACACCGCCTTCCTGTTCGACAAGATCAACTTCCTGATGGACGCGACGGTCGGTTTCGTCAACATCAATCAGAACAAGATCATCAAGATCTTCTCGGTGGCCAGCGTGGCATTGCTGCCGCCCACGCTGATCGCCAGCGTGTACGGCATGAACTTCCAGTTCATGCCCGAGTTGCAGTGGCAGTACGGCTATGCCTTCGCCGTCACACTGATGGTGGCCTCTGTCGCCGCCCCCTTCATCTACTTCCGACGCAAGGGCTGGTTGCGTTAAGGGCTGGCCTGGGTGTTGCAAGGCCGCGCCAGTTGGGCCTTGGACTCCGCATCGTTGCGGATGTCTGACGCGGTAACCCTGGTGTAACCTCATCGCCGATGAGTACTTTCTTTGCACGCTTCACGCTGCGCACAACAGCGCTCGCCGCGCTTGTGCTGGCTGGCGCTGCGCAGGCGCAGTTCAGCATGGTGCCCGCGCCGCTTTGCGCGCCGCCGCGCGAATCGCCCAACGAGATCGAGCAGGAATACCGCATCGACGCTGCGCGCCACCTGTATGCCTGCTACCCGATGCGCGTGTACCGCGGCAAGCTGCAGCCGCTGCTGTACGGAATCATCATGGTCGAGACCGAAGTCGACGCCACGGGAAAGGTACTGGACATCACCGTAATCCGCAAGCCCGCGGCCGATGAGGTCGGCCCCTGGGTCTTGGCGATGATCCGCCGCGCCGCGCCGTTTCCTGCGCCTACGAAGATGCCTGGCGGCACGGTCAAATTCACCGAGACCTTCTTCGTCGACAAGTCGGGCCTGTTCCAGGCGTTTTCGCTGACGGAAGGTCAGAAGTAAGGTTCGAGTCAGCTGTTCACGCGCCGCTTCAGCCAGCGCATCAGACCGCCCAGGACGGGCAATTTCTCGTACAGCTCTTCGGCCACGTCCCAGTAATCGCGGTGCAGGCTGATGCGGCCATCGGCCGCCAGCTTCAGGTGCGAGCCGCCGCGCACGGTCAGCGGCAGGGTCTTGCGCCCGCGCAGGCTGAACACGAAATCCCAGCTCAGGAACACCTGTTCGCGCTGCACGATGCGCTCGTGCACGATGAAGCGGGGCGCGTCCAGGCTGGTGTACATGTGCTCGAAAACGCCGCGTATGGCGCTCAGGCCCTGCACTTCGTTGAACGGATCCTTGAAGCGCGCGTCCGCCGTGTAGATCTCGTCCAGCCGCGCCAGCGCCGCCGGCGTCATCGACTCGAAGTAGCGGGCTATGTCGGCCACCGCCTCGTCGGGCGTGCGCATCACAAACCCGTCGAGCGGCGCACCGCGGCGAAATAGGCACCGTAGGGCAGGTGGCGCATGGCCTTCAACCAGGCCGTGAAACGTTTCGGGAAGTGGATCTCGAAGTCGCCGTCGCCCCAGCCTTTCATGATGTGTTGCGCCGCCACTTCAGGTGTGATCAACGCGGGCATCTTGAAGCCGTTCTGTGCGGTCAGCGGCGTTTCCACGAAGCCGGGGTTGATCACCGACACGCCGATGCGCTGCGCCGACAGGTCGAGGTACAGGGTCTCGGCCAGATTGATCAGCGCGGCCTTGGTGGGGCCATAAGCCAGACCCTGTGGCAGGCCGCGGAACCCAGCCACGCTGCTGACCAAGCTGATGTGCCCGGCCGACCCTGGCTTGCCACTGGCCGCTTGTTTCAACATCACCGGCAGCACGGCGTCCAGCATGAACAGCGCGCCGTTGTAGTTCACGCGCACGTGGCGCAAGGCCACTTCGAGGTCGAAAGCGGTGGCGCGCATCGCGCTGTAGGTGCCGGCGCAGTACATGACCAGGTCGATGCCGCCATGGCTGGCCACGACGCGCTGCGCGGCGTCGTGCATGGCGGTTCGGTCGGTGGCGTCCAACGCAATGGCCAGGCTGCCGGGGTGCTCGGCGACGAAGCCGTCGAGGGTGTCAGCGCTGCGCGCCGAGACCACCACGCGGGCACCGGCCTTGTGCAGCGCGCTGGCCGTGGCACGGCCGATGCCGGTGGATGCACCCACCAGCCAGGCGGTGCGGCCCTTCCAGTCTTCGATGCGGGGGTTCAGTGACATCGCGTCTTCATTTTTTACTTCTTCGTGAACGAGAGCGTGACGTCGCCCAGGTGGATGCCGAACTTGCTCATCGCGGCCTTGTTCAGCATGGTCTTGTCGTCCATCAGGTACATCCAGTCGTCGAACTGCACTTCATAGACCTTGCCGTCCACAGGCAGGCTCAGGGTGTAGCGCCAGTTCAGCGCGTTGCCCGCGGCACGGCCTTCGGCCACGCCCACCACGTCATCGGCGCGGCCGCTGTAACGGCCGTTGCCCTCGTCGGTGAGCTTCCACACGCGGCGCTCGGTCTTGCCGTCGCTGTAGGTGAAGCGCTCGTCCAGCACGCCTTGCGCGCCGTTCCAGGTGCCGGTCATCTGCACGGTGAAGCGGCGCGCCACCTTGCCGGCGCGGTCGGTGAACAGGCCGTGTGCGACCAATTCGCCGTTGAAGTACTGCTTGAGGTCGAGCACCGGCTTCTCGGCTGCGTAGTCGGCCGGCACCGGTGCCGAAGCACAACTGCTCAGCACCACGGCGGTCGACACGGTGGCCAGCGCCAGCAGCAGGCGGGTGAAACGTCTCTTGATCATGGTTCGTGTTCCTTGTTCAGCCAGAGTGTCCAGAGCAGCCCTGCCGCGCCCAACTTCAGCAGGCAGGGCAGCAGGCAATAGGCAATGGTCAAAGCCTGCAGCGCGTCGGCGTCGCGGCTGCCCGGCGAATAGCCAAAGGCACCCAGCAAGGGCAGGCTGATGCCCGCTGCCAGCGCCAGGTTCAACTTGGTGGCGAAGTTCCACCAGCCAAAGTAGGCGCCTTCCTGTTGTTGGCCGTGCCCGGCGCGCTGGATGACCCCGGCCAGCATCGCGCCGGGCAGCGTCAGGTCGGCCCCGAGCGCGATGCCGCTGGCCACGCACACGGCGGTGTAGGCCGCCACATCGCCCGCGCCCAGCATGGCTGCCCAGGCAAAGGTGGCCACTGCCAAGGCCATGCCCGCCAACCACGACTTCGCCAGCCCGAAGCGGGCCACCGCACGCAACCACAAGGGCATCGACAAGGCCCCGGCTGCGAAGTAGCTGGCCAGGAACAGCGGCTCGAAGGCTTGAGATTGCAGCCTGTCGCGGATGAAGAACAGCACCAGCGTTGCCGGCACCGCGCTGGCCACCCCGTTCACAAGATAAACGGCCAACAAGCGGCGAAAGGCCGGGGTGGACAGCGGCCCCGGCTGTCCAGGCAAGGGCTTGCTCAGGTTATGGGCCTGCGGTGCCGGTGCCCGGCGCAGCAGCACCAGCGCCCCAGCCAAAGCGATGGCGAACACGATGCTGGAGACGGAAAGCCCGGCCACGGAAGGCAGCACGCTGGCCACCAGCACGCCCACCAGCGCCAGCCCCTCGCGCCAGGAAACGATGCGCGCGCGTTGCGCTTCGTCGCCCCCCAGCCGAGCGCCCCAGGCCTGGTGCAGCACCGACAACACGCTGTAGCTGAGATAGGTCACAGCCAACAATGCAGCGCACCACCACAGCAGGGCGGTCGGGCCTTGCACCAGTGGAAAAAACAGGCCGCGGAATCCCAGCGCCAGAACGCAGGCCGCCAGCAGCGCCGCCAGCATCACCTGGGCTGTCGATTTCGAGAACCAGCCGTCCACCTTGCGCCCGATCCACGGGTCGGCCACGGCGTCCAGCAGGCGTGCACCCAGCAGCAGCGCGCCCAATGTGGCGAGCGGAATGCCGAACTCGGTGGCGTAATGGTTGGGCAAGATCACATACAACGGCAAGGCCACGAAGGCCAATGGCAAACCCAAGGCACCGTAGCGCAGACCCTGCAGCCAGCCGCCGCGCCAGGCCGACGTCGCTGGAGCGACGATTTCGGTCACGACCCCGACCCGAGCAGCGCCAGGCGCAGTGCGGGTTCTGACGTGCGCGGCGAGAACCAGATACCGAAAAACAGGCGCGCGAACTCGGTGTCACGCGGTTCGCCGCGTAGGCTGCCGTTCAGGAAGAAGCGCACACCCTCACCCGGGCGGTTCACGCCCGTGATGCGGTCGCCGGCTTTGACGTCGGGGAAGATCTGTTTCATCTGCGCCAGCCAAGCCGTGGCGGACGCCGCCGGCACGTCGCCCAACCGGCGCATTTCCTTCAGCGAACGCTCGGCAATGTCCTCGCCTTTCAGCGCGCGGGCGTACTGCATTTCCAGCGCAAAAGGTGTCGCTGCCCAGTCGTCGCCTACCGGCACTGCACCTCGCCACAGCCGGGCGTCGTAGATGCGCAAGCCCAGGAAGCGCAAGGTGCTTCGGCCCTGCAGGCGGGCACCGACTACTTCAGCTGCAACTTCGCCCGGAAGTGGCACTTCGACTGCGGTGTTTGCAAGCGCTGCGACACCCCAGGCGAACACGCCCAGCGCCAAAAGGGCGTCGCGCCGGGTGCGCGGCTTCATGCCGGCCGCCTGAGGGTGAACTGCATGACGTTGGTGTTGCCCGTGTCGAACGCCGCTTCGCAGTACGCCAGGTAGAACTCCCAGATGCGCATGAAGCGGGTGTCGAAACCCAGTTGGCGCACCTGCGGGTCCTGCTTCAGGAACTGCACGCGCCAGCGGCGCAGGGTCTCGGCATAACATTCACCGAATGCACATTCGTTGATGACTTCCAGGTCGGCCTTTTTCGCTTCGGCGCGGAAGGCTTCGGGGCTGGGCAGCAAGCCACCGGGGAAGATGTACTGCTGAATGAAGTCGGTGCTGCGCACGTAGCGGTCGAACAGGTCGTCGCGGATGGTGATGGTCTGGATGCAGGCCCGACCGCCAGGCTTCAGGCGGTCGCGCAGGGTGGTGAAGAAGCTGTCCCAGTACTCGCGGCCGACGGCCTCGAACATTTCGATGGAGGCGATGGCGTCGAAGGGTCCGTCTTGAATGTCACGGTAGTCTTGCAGGCGCAGATCGGTCTGTGCTGCAAGACCCGCCCGCTGCACCCGGGACCGGGCGAACTCGAGCTGCTCGGTCGACAACGTCACGCCGGTGACGCGGGCGCTGAACTCGCCGGCTGCGCATTCGGCCAGCGCGCCCCAGCCGCAGCCGATCTCCAGCAGTCGCTGGCCGGGCTGCAAGCCACATTCGCGGATGGCGCGGCGCACCTTCGTGGCCTGCGCTTCCGAGGTGGGTTTGCTGAAGTCGCCCTCGAACATCGCGCTGCTGTAGTTCATCGTCTCGTCCAGCCACAGGCGGTAGAACGGGTTGCCGATGTCGTAGTGCGCGTGGATATTCTTGCGGCTGCCCTTGCGCGAATTGCGGTTCAGCAGGTGCTTCAGGCGATAGGCCAGCGAGCCCCACCAGGTGCCATAGATCATCGAGTCCACTGCCTCGCGGTTGGCGATGAACAGCCTCAGCAGCGCCACCACATCGGGGCTGGTCCAGCCGCCGCTGATGAAGCTCTCCGCGAAGCCGATGTCGCCACTTTTCAAGGCGGCGTTGCACACGCTCCAGTCGTGCAGAC